>Ga0181466_1000361_pt1 | contig 17103 bp, 10 predicted proteins | sample InSIn4gowninarea_FD_119078 | JGI IMG/M metagenome (GOLD analysis project Ga0181466, IMG submission 119078) | Clean room microbial communities from NASA Spacecraft Assembly Facility at Jet Propulsion Laboratory, Pasadena, California, USA -... ... | reverse complement strand
AGCAAAGGCACAGCAGTCACCAGCAATCGCCATTTATTTCGATGAAAACAAAACCTATCAAACCATTCAAAATTTTGCTGCATCAGATGCCTGGGCTTGCCAGTTTGTAGGCAATTGGGAGGATGTAAAAAAGAACAAAATTGCAGACTGGCTCTTTAGCATGGATACACTTTCTAATGGCAATCCAAAAGGCATTGGCTTAAGCTTATGGCGATATAATCTGGGTGCCGGCAGTGCAGAGCAGGGCGACAGCAGCGGCATTAAAGATGAATGGCGGAGGGCCGCGTTAACCATCAATAAAAAAAGCACAGAGCGTAAAAAAGTAGAGGCGCAAAACTGGTTTCTGCAGGCAGCCAAACAAAGGGGCGTACAACAGTTTCTGGGTTTCTTCAACAGTCCGCCTGTACAGCTTACAAAAAATGGAAAAGCATACGCCAGCAAAGGCAATTGCAACATAGACAGCACCCATTACAAAGCCTTTGCAGACTACACCGTAAAAGCAATAGGAGCAATAAAAAAATCAACCGGCATCACATTTAATTATATCAGCCCGGTTAATGAGCCGCAATGGGATTGGAGCGATGGCGGACAGGAAGGATGCCCCTATACGAATACAGAAATCAGCAAGGTAGTAAAAGCATTCAGCAAAGCCTTTCAGCAAAACAAACTGAATACAAAATTATTAATCACCGAATCTGGTCATCTTAAATATTTGTTGCCTGCAAATGACAAACAAGATAAAGATGACCAGATACGTGATTTCTTTAATCCAGCATCACCAATATACATTGGCAACCTGTCGAATGTAAGCCATACCATTGCCTCGCACAGCTACTTTACCACCTCTCCTTTTGCAGATGCAATAGCACTAAGAACGGGGGTAAAAGATAGCATTACTCACACAAAAAATCTGGACTTCTGGCAATCGGAATACTGCATTTTAGGAGATAATGCCGGTGAGATAAACGGCAATAAAAAAGACCTCGGAATGGATGCTGCCTTGTATGTGGCAAAGGTGATATATGAAGACCTTGTTGCTGCCAATGCATCGGCCTGGCAATGGTGGACCGCTATTTCAGCGTATGATTATAAAGATGGTTTAGTTTACATTGATAAAAATAAAACCGGCGGCAATTTTTCCGACAGTAAAATGCTATGGGCAATGGGCAATTACAGTCGCTTTATTCGTCCCGGCATGAAGCGGATAAATGTTGATGTAGCATCAAACGACCTGCTTATATCTGGTTATAAAGACATGCAAAAAGATAAGCTGGTATTAGTTTGTATAAATGAAACTGCAACTGAAAAACCAGTAGTATTAGATAAAGCTGTCCTATCATCCAGCACCAAACTGATAACCTATACAACAGACGCAATAAGAAGCCTCGATAAGAAGATTACAGCAGCAAATGACCTTGTCATTCCTGCTAAAAGTGTGGTTACCATAGTTCTGAATTAAAGCGTGAATTAAGAGATAATGAAAAAAACTATTCTTTCTGTATTGCTCCTGTTTTTAGTGGGTAATGTGTTTGCCCAAATGGCAAAACATACGTTTGCCTTAGGCGACAGCGCCTTCTTATTAGACGGCAAACCTTTCCAAATTATTTCAGGCGAAATACACTATCCGCGTGTACCACGTGAAGCCTGGCGGCAACGCATGAAAATGGCAAAAGCAATGGGCATCAATACCATTGGCACCTATGTATTCTGGAATGTGCATGAGCCGCAAAAAGGCAGTTTCGATTTTACCGGTAATAACGATATTGCTGCTTTTGTAAAAACAGCCCAGGAAGAAGGACTTTGGGTGATATTAAGACCTTCGCCCTACGTGTGTGCTGAATGGGAATTTGGCGGTTATCCTTACTGGCTGCAAAATGAAAAAGGGCTGGTGGTGCGCAGTAAGGAAAAGCAATACCTTGCAGAATACAAACAATACATTCAACAGATTGGCAAGCAGTTAGCGCCTTATTTAATTACCAATGGCGGCAACATTCTAATGGTGCAGGTAGAGAATGAATATGGCTCTTACGGCAGCGATAAAGAATACCTTGATATTAACCGCAAGCTATTTGTGGAAGCAGGTTTCAACGGCTTGCTTTACACCTGCGATCCGGCAAAAGATGTAGTAAAAGGAAACCTGCCCGGCTTATTGCCTGCTGTGAATGGCGTAAGCAATCCAAAAAGAATAAAATCGCTTGTAAAAGAAAACCACAATGGCAAAGGTCCGTTCTTCGTGGCAGAATGGTACCCTGCGTGGTTTGACTGGTGGGGAGAAAAACATCACACGGTGCCGGCAGCACAATACATCAGCGAACTGGATACTATTCTCGGTGCCGGCATTTCCATCAACATGTACATGTTTCATGGCGGTACCACGCGAGGCTTTATGAATGGTGCTAATTATTATGACACTTCTTACTATCAGCCGCAAATCAGCAGTTACGATTACGATGCACCGCTCGATGAAGCAGGCAATGCAACTGATAAATTCATGCAGTTTCGTGCTGTGATACAAAAGCATGTACAACAGCCATTGCCTGATGTACCGGCACCCAAAAAGACAATTGTAATTCCAACAATTACTTTCGATTCATCGGCTGACATCTTTTCTATTTTGCCTGCACCCGTTACTGCTGATAAGCCGCTTACATTTGAGCAATTACATCAGGCTTATGGCTATGTGTTGTATCGTACCAAAGTAAAAAATGCACAATCAGGCATCCTGAAAATAAAGGAGTTGAGAGACTATGGCGTTGTGTTTATCAATGGAAAAAAGCAAGGTATTGTAGATAGAATGCTGAAACTCGATAGTATGCCGGTAACCTTATCTGCCGGCGAGAATACTATTAATATCTTAGTTGAAAATTTAGGCAGAATCAACTTTGGCCCCAACCTATTAAAGAATGAGAAGGGAATCACCGAAAGTGTAACATTAAACGGCAAAGAACTAAAAAACTGGCAACTATTTTCATTGCCAATGACTGATGTAAATAACATACCATTTAACAACAAGCCGGCATCTGAATCCCCTGTTATAAAGAAGGCTGCATTTAATGTAGAGGAGATTGGCGATACTTATCTCGACATGCGTAATTGGGGCAAAGGCTGCGTTTGGGTAAATGGCCATAACCTTGGCAGGTATTGGGAAAAAGGTCCGCAACAAACGATTTACGTGCCTGCAGAATGGCTAAAGAAAGGCAGTAATGAAGTGATTGTATTTGAAATGATCAAGCCGGAAGAAAATACGCTACCAACACTTGATAAACCTATATTGGATGATTTGAAATGATAATCTCAAGAAACATTTATTTTCAGCCGGTCCGTCAGCGTTTAAATCTGTATTTGATAATGAAGAAACAATTGTTGTTATTTACTATTGCAAGCTTTTTGTTGCTGTTGTTCCAGCAGGTGTTTGGTCAAACAAACTCTTCTGCTGTAAAATCTGATTCCTCTTATTCTGCATACTTATTTGTTTACTTCACCGGCAACAAGAAAAGCGAGGAAGCTATCCATTTTGCACTCAGTAAAGATGGCTATCATTACTTTGCATTGAATAATGATAGCGCTGTTATTTCTTCCGAAAAGATAAGTGAAACCGGCGGTGTTCGCGATCCACATATCCTGCGTGGTGCCGATGGAAAAACTTTTTACATGGTAGCCACAGATATGGTGAGCGCCAATGGATGGAACTCAAACAGAGCAATGGTTCTGCTGAAATCAACCGATTTAGTTAACTGGAGTTCTGCTGTCGTCAACATACAAAAATTGTATCCTAACGGAGATAAACTGGAACGTGTTTGGGCGCCGCAAGCCATCTACGACAGTAAGGCAAAAAAATACATGATTTATTGGGCAATGAAGTACCGCGATGAGCCGGACAGGATTTATTATGCGTATGCTAATAAAAGCTTCACTGCACTGGAAGGCACGCCTGAACAATTGTTCTTTAGCCCGGGCGATAAATCGTGTATTGACGCGGACATCATTGAAAAAGATGGCAGGTTTCACTTGTTTTTTAAAACGGAAGGCAACGGCAATGGCATCAGGCAAGCCATTTCTAACAACCTCACGAGTGGTTATGTACAAAACGATGAATACCTGCAGCAAACGGACGAGCCGGTAGAAGGATCCAGTGTGTTTAAGCTTAATAATAGTCCTGGTTACATACTTATGTACGATAGGTACACTACCGGCAAATACCAGTTTACCTACAGCGAAGACCTGTTACATTTTAAAGTAATTGATCAGGATATTTTCATGAATTTTCATCCGCGGCACGGTACCATTATGCCTATCACCACCGAGGAAGCAGCAAGGCTTACAGCTAAATGGTACACACCGGCAAGCGCACTGTTACAGCCGCAATCAAGCTATATCAAAACAAAGAATACTGCATACGATACAGCGACAGCAACAATCAGTTTTATACTAAAGCCGGATGTTGATATAAAACGATTTAATCCTGAGTTCACTATGCTGCCCGGCATAACGATAACACCGGCAAAAGAAGCCGATTTTTCTAAAGGTGCGGTGCCTTACACGGTAAAAGTTGCTGGGCAACAGCCGCAGACTTTTAGGGTAAAAGTGGCGCAGTACAACAACCCGGTTCTGGATGGTTATTATGCCGATCCTGAAATCTTATATGCTGAGAAAACAGGCAAATTTTATATTTATCCAACAAGCGATGGTTTCACCGGCTGGTCGGGCACTTACTTTAAAGTATTCTCTTCACCCGATTTGGTGCATTGGGAAGATGATGGAAAAATACTGCAATTGGGCACCGATGTAAAGTGGGCCAACCGCAATGCCTGGGCGCCTTGCATCATAGAGAAAAAGATAAACGGCGCTTATAAATACTTTTATTATTTCTGTGCTGCGCAAAAAATTGGCGTAGCCGTAGCCAACAATCCTACGGGTCCGTTTACTGACTTGGGAAAACCACTTATTGATAAATTTCCACCCGGCATTACCGGTGGTCAGCAGATAGACCCTGACGTGTTTACCGATCCGGTCTCCGGCAAAAGCTATCTCTATTGGGGTAACGGCTATATGGCCGGTGCTGAATTGAACGACGATATGATAAGCCTCAAAGACAGTACGCTAACAGTGCTTACTCCAAATAAGAGTTTCCGCGAAGGCACGTATGTTTTTTACCGCAAAGGAACTTATTATTTCATGTGGTCGGAAAACGACACCAGGGATGAGAATTATGGCGTTCGTTACGGCACCTCTTCCTCGCCGCTGGGCAAAATAACAGTGCCCGAAAAAAACCAGGTTATCACCAAAAATAAGAATATGGGGATTTACGGCACAGGGCACAATTCAGTATTGCAAATTCCAGGTACCGATGACTGGTATCTTGTCTATCATCGTTTCAATTATCCCAACGGTATTCATTGGGGTGAAGCCGCTGGCTACAACCGCGAAGTGTGCATTGATAAATTAGAATTTAACAGCGATGGCTCCATTAAACAGGTGACACCAACACACGAAGGCGTGAGTGCAGTAAAGTTGAAATAGTAATTTTTGCTGGCAACCATTGCTTGCCAATGGTGATAAAACGATAGCTGCAAAGCAGTAAGCGGAGAAACAAGAACAGAAATAAAGTAGAACATCAACGATAATTATTACATAATAGAGAAAACACCAATCACACCAGCATGAAAAACTTAATTGCCTTAACTATTCTTATCCTTTTCCAGTACACACTACAGGCACAACAACTCTTTAATGAGGATTGGCAGTTTCATAAAGGGGATATTTCAAACGGAGAAAACAGTACTTCGGATACAATTAGCTGGCGCACTGTCAACCTGCCGCACGACTGGAGTATTGAAGGTCCTTTTAGTGAAGAATGGGCAAGTGCAACTGCCTTTTTACCGGGTGGTATAGGCTGGTACAAAAAAACATTTACGGTGCCTAAGGAATGGCAATCAAAAAATGTGTTTATCTATTTTGATGGCGTATATAAAAACAGCACCGTATGGCTGAATGGTCATTATCTGGGCAATCGCCCCAATGGCTTCATTCCATTCCAATATGAACTTACTAAATACTTAAAGCAGAATGGCAAAAACGTGCTTGCAGTAAAAGTGGACCATAGTGAATTTGCCGATTCACGCTGGTACACTGGTTCAGGCATTTACCGTAATGTGTACCTGTTTGTAAAAGACCCGGTACACATTGCTAAATGGGGCGTGCAATTCTCTACTTCAGATATAACAAAAACGGAAGCTCTTGCTAACACTAAAATCATTACGATGAATGCTGATAGCAAAAAAGCTTCCATCGTAGTGCAAAGCATATTAAAAGACAGCAAAGGAAATATAGTAGCAAAAGAAAGTAAACAAGTAAGCATCAATGCTACTGATAGCACAGTTGCCAATTTGCCCTTTCGCATCACTAACCCGCAGTTATGGTCGGTAGATAATCCTATATTATATCAGCTTACCGTGTCTTTAATTAACAATGGCAAAACTACAGACACTTATACGGAACAAACCGGTATCAGAAGCATTCGCATTGATGCAGATAGTGGCTTCTTTTTAAATGGAGAAAATTTGAAATTAAAAGGTGTTTGCATTCATGATGATGCAGGTGCCCTAGGCGTTGCTGTGCCGGAAGCCGTATGGCGCAGCAGATTGCAAACCCTTAAAGAAGTAGGCTGCAATTCCATCCGTATGTCACATAATCCGCATGCCGATTATGTGTACAGGTTGTGTGACGAAATGGGTTTTCTGGTGCTGGATGAAGCTTTTGATGAATGGGAAATTGGTAAGAATAAATGGATAAAAGGGTGGAATGTGGGCACACCGGGCAAAGATGGTTATCATGAGTATTTTAAAGAATGGGCGAACATTGATGTGCGCGATATGATATTGCGCAACTACAATCACCCAAGCATTATTGCATGGAGTATTGGCAACGAAATAGACTATCCAAACGATCCTTATACCAGCGAAGTATTAAACACTGGTAATAACCCGCAGATTTATGGCAAAGGATATTTACCGGATCATCCACCTGCCAGCCGTTTAGGAGTACTTTCCAGGCAATTAGTAGATGTTGTAAAAACATACGATACCACCAGGCCGGTAACCGCTGCACTGGCGGGCGTGGTCATGTCAAACACTACTTCTTACCCAGACAATTTAGATTGGGTAGGATATAACTACCAGGAATACCGCTATGCAGCAGATCACAAGCAATATCCAAAACGCATTATTTATGGCAGTGAAAATGGCATGCAGCTAAAAGCCTGGAATGCGGTGGACTCCAATCAATATATCTCTGCACAATACTTATGGACAGGTATTGATTATTTGGGTGAAGCCGGCCGCTGGCCACAACGCAGCAATGGCGCCGGGCTGATAGACCTTGCCGGGTTTCGCAAGCCCGAATATTACTTCAGACAAAGCCTCTGGAGCGATAAGCCGATGGTTTATATTGGTGCAACACAGATTACAAACGAAGATGATAAAAGTATCTGGCGACATCAAAAGGCTGAACCCACCTGGAACTGGAACAATGGCGATAAGCTGCGCGTTAACTGTTTTACAAATTGCGGGGAAGCTGAGTTGTTTGTAAACGGCAAATCAATGGGTAAAAAGTCAATGTCTGATTTTCCAAATCATGTTATTTATTGGGATGTTGATTACCAACCTGGTGATGTAAAAGTAATTGGCTACAACAATGGGGTGCAGGCAGCAACCAATTCATTACAAACAGCAGGCGCTGCATACGCTATAAAAGCTGCAGTAGAAAAAGATACAGTTGGTAAAACCAATCTTGCGCAGGTGGTCATCAACATAACAGATAAGAACGGCAATACCGTTTATAATGCAGATGATGAAATAACAGTTGCGCTGACAGGCGGTGCGGTTCTCCTTGGTCTTGAAAGCGGAAGTCAAACGAGCCATGAGGATTATAAATCCAATAAAAGAAAGGCGCTGCACGGCAGGTTGATAGCCTATATACAGGTAAATATAAATACACCGGATGCCGAGGCTGTCATTAGTTCACCTGGGCTACAACCCCAGAGAATAAAGTTGAAATAATTGGCAGGATTACCTGTTCATTTATCAGAAAGCAGCCTTGGCAAAGTTGGGCAAAAAAGTGTAGATTTTCAATGACTTACAATTCGGCTTTGATTTGATTGCTCAGCACACAGTGGTTTTTCACTAGAATAATAAACCGGAATCAAATTCTTTGGCAAGCAATCGTGGCCTGTTATGTCTATAACAGGCAATTTATCATCTGGAAGTCGCCAGACATCAGGAGCACCGAAAGCCGCTTGGCATATTTGCAACTTTTACGGTGAGCCAGGTTGCCAAAGAGCCATCTGTCCGCAATGCGCATCAGAAAACATAAGGCAAAGATGCCTGCCGAGTTCAGCAACCAGGTTGTGGATCGCCTTAAGAAAAGAAAGCAGGCGCAAAGTAGAATGAAACACTATTACAACAAATAGAGGGATATAAATAAGAAAGCAGGCAAATAATTTAATTCACCTGCTTACTGTAAAAAATTATTTCGTGATCCGGATTGGATTCGAACCAATGACCTACTGCTTAGAAGGCAGTTGCTCTATCCAGCTGAGCTACCGAACCATTTTTACGGCGGCAAAGCTAATTTTTAATTAGTTTGCAACCAAACCTATTTAAGTATGGATGTAAAAATAGATCAAAGCTGGAAAGAGGTTTTGCAAGCTGAATTTTCCAAGCCTTATTTTCAGCAAATAGCAGCACACCTCAAAACCGAACGAGCTACCGGCGCCGTTATCTATCCGCCCGGCCCACTTATTTTCAATGCATTTGATAGAACACCCTTTGATAAAGTAAAAGTAGTGCTGCTGGGGCAAGATCCCTATCACGGCAAAGGGCAGGCAATGGGACTATCCTTTTCGGTGCCGGATGGAGTAAAGCCGCCGCCTTCGCTCCAAAACATATTTGAAGAACTCCACAACGATATTGGCATGTCCATACCTCATACCGGCAATCTCACCAAATGGGCGGAGCAAGGTGTATTTTTGCTGAATGCCATTCTCACCGTAAGAGCCAAAGAACCTGCATCGCACCAAAAGATAGGCTGGCAACAATTTACCGATAAGGTAATTCAAATTCTATCTGATGAAAAAGAAGGCATTGTATTTTTGTTGTGGGGTAAATTTGCACAGGAAAAACAAGTGCTGATAGATGCTACCAAACATCATATTTTAAAAGCCGCTCACCCTTCACCATACAGTGCAGATAAAGGTTTTTTTGGCTGCCGTCACTTCAGTAAAACCAACGATTTGCTGGCAAAAGAAGGTAAAGACCCGATTGACTGGAGCCTGCCATAAAATTATAAAGTATTACTTATCAACTAATTTAGAATAACCGTTAAGCCACACCTTACTCTAACCGCATATTTTTCTGCTTGCAGCTTAAAGCTTGCAGCCTGTAGCTCAATGCTTATGGCTCGCAGCTCAAAGCTCCCAGCTAATCCTGCCCATATCACATATTTATGCTATTGCGGTGCTGTGCTATCGTGTATAGATTTGTTTCATCAACAATCACCATCAAACTAAACTTGTATGAAACAGATCAACCTTCAACCGCTCAGCGAAACATATCAACAGCTTAGTACACTTTTGTGCAAGACTGCTTTAAACATTCAAACCACCGACTATACTGTCCCGGCAGCATGGACGCGCCTCATTGAGGAAGTACAGCATACCTGTGCTGTTTTTAAAAACTATGCAGCCAAGGAAGAAGCCATATTATTCCCGCTCCTCCACAATTACGAGCCGGCGTTGGTAGCTATTCTTCGTGATGAGCAATGCAATCTTATGCGCTACATAAACGACCTCTGCGTTTTATTTACCGGTATGTACAATGCCACTAACAAGCAAAAAAGTAAACTGTTCAGCCACAGGTTGCTGTACCGCTTTGATGAGTTTGCAGCCGCCACCCTGCAACAACTGAACGAAAACGAGAGAATGATCAATGCTGTTTTATGGAGATATTACAGCAATACAGAACTGGTGCAAATAGCTGCTTCACTCAGCATTGCAGCCTCGGATCCAAACCATAAAAAAGACACCACTTTTGCCGATAACATTATTAATAACATAGTGCCATCAGTAACCATTAAACCCATTCAAAAGCATACCCGCAACAATAAGATATACAAACAACACTGTGCATCCAAAGAACTGGCTTTAGCCGTTTAAGCTGCACGTCTATATATACCTTTTGGCGATCATTGTATTTCGATGATCGCCTTTTTTATTTTAACAACACTAATGAGTTCATTCGCTTTTTATTTATACTCGATTAAAAACAAGTATATTCTTTTAGTTAAACAAAAACCATAAAAAGTGAAATAAGAGTAACAATATTAACACCTTACCAATTACCTTCATTAACGGTAACTATATTAATAACTTGCTATCACGAACAGCTACAAATGCAGGTAATAACAATAGTGTATTGATGGCTTTCCGAAAAATGCTTATGAAAAAAATCATTCTTGTTGTAATGATAGCTGCATTGGCTACTATTAGTCACGCGCAGTCCAATTCAGTTAATATTTTACCTACAGACGATTCTGCAACTATCATTCATAAAGCAGCAATGGTGGTGCCTTCTACAAGACAGTTGCGCTGGCAGGAGTTGGAGGTGGTCGGCTTTTTACATTTTACCGTAAACACCTTTACCAATAGAGAATGGGGCCTGGGTAATGAAAGTGAGCAAATTTTTAATCCTACTGAATTAGATGCTAAACAATGGATACGCACCTGCAAAGCGGCGGGCATCAAACAAGTGATTTTGACTGCCAAGCACCATGATGGCTTTTGCTTATGGCCTTCCAGATACACCGAACATTCGGTAAAAAACAGTCCGTGGAAAGGCGGTAAAGGCGATGTGGTAAAAGAAGTATCGAATGCCTGCCATCAGTACGGTATTGGCTTTGGCGTGTATCTTTCGCCGTGGGATAGAAATTCTCCTTATTACGGCGATTCGGCAAAGTACAACCAGTATTTTATGAACCAGCTTACCGAGTTGCTTACCAATTACGGCAGAGTAGATGAAGTGTGGTTTGACGGCGCTAATGGTGAAGGTCCGAATGGCAAAAAACAGGTATATAATTTTGAAGCCTGGTATAATTTAATTCGCAAATTACAACCAACCGCCGTGATCGCCAGCATGGGCCCCGATGTACGCTGGGTGGGCACCGAAAGTGGCTATGGCAGGGAAACCGAATGGAGCGTAGTGCCGATCAATAATTTAAACCAAAACGATATTGCTGCCAACTCGCAGGCTTCTGTTGCCTTTAGACCCACCGGAGACATGACTGGCGATGATTTGGGCAGCCGTTCCAAAATTATGAATGCAAAAGGATTAGCCTGGTATCCCGCAGAAACAGATGTATCTATACGTCCGGGCTGGTTTTATCATCCGTCGGAAGACACGGCTGTGAAATCACCGGAAAAATTACTGGATATTTATTATAGTTCGGTAGGCAGAAATGGCGTATTGCTGCTCAATATTCCACCCAACAGAAAAGGATTGATTAGTAAAGAAGACAGCCTTAGTTTGATGCAGTGGAAGAAAATGCTGGATGCTACTTTTAAAACAAACCTGGCAAAAGGTGCAAACATTACCACCACAAATGGCACCAACACCGGCAGTATGATGGATGGTAAAATAAATACTGCTTTTACTACAAAGAGGGGCGATACTGCAACTATCTATTTTCATCTTCAGCAACCCTCTACTTTTGATGTATTGTGGTTGCAGGAAAATATAACAATTGGTCAGCGTATAGAAAACTTTGTATTGGAATATAAAGATGGTGATGAATGGAAGGAAGCAACAGCAGGTACAACGGTTGGTTATAAACGGTTACCGCGTTTCAATCCGGTTACCGCACAGGAGGTACGATTGCGTATTCTGGCTGCACGCCTGCAACCTGCAATTGCTGAATTTGGCTTGTATAAGCAAGTAAAGGAATAATAAACACCTACCTCTTTAACCCATGATAAAATATGTAGTCCTGTTTCAACTGTTGTTTGCCATCTGCTGCTGTAAAGCACAGCAATTACCTGTGTGGAATAATAATGCTGATAGCGTAACCTCAACAGACTGGTTAATACAGCCTGTTACAGCAAAAGCAACTATTTACCAGTCTGCTGATGGCAAGGACATTATCTTATACAATGGATTAGTAAAAAGAGCCTTTCGCCTGCAGCCAAATGTAGCTTGCACTGAATATAAAAATAGGAGCAACGGGCAGCAATTATTGCGTGCCGTAATGCCGGAAGCCATGGTAACCATTAATGGTACACAATATAATATTGGCGGATTGTACGGTCAAAAAGAAAGAGCATATTTATTACCTGAATGGCTGGATGATTTTAAAGCATACGACAGCGATTTTCACTTTATTGCTTACTCCATCTCTCCTATCAAACCTTTTCTTAACTGGAATAGTAGTCTTACATGGGCAATGAATAAGCAACAGCCAACAGGCAAAACCCTTAGCTTTTTATTCCGCTCCAAACTGGCTGCTTTGCATGGCATTGATGTAACCGTTCATTATGAACTATACGATGGCTTACCGCTTATTGTAAAAAGTATTAGTATTATCAACAATCAAAACAAAAGCATTATCATCAACCGCGCAGTAAATGAAGTACTGGCAATGGTGGAAGAAGAAAGTGCCGTAGTTGGTACTACAGAACAAATGCAAAAGCAACATGGCATTTATGTAGAAACCAATTATGCATTTAATAATGCGATGCGCTACGACTTAAGCGACCAGACCATGCATTGGCTCGCCGATTCTTCTTATACTTCGCAGGTAAATTATAATTATCAAACACCTTGTTTATTGGAAGTCTATCCTGCAAAAGTTACCGGTGTAGAGTTGCCCCCAAAAGACACTTTCAACTCTGTAAGAAGTTATGAGTTGCTGATGGATAGTTACGACCGTGAGCGAAGAGGATTGACGATTAGAAGAATGTATTCGGCAGTGGCGCCGTGGACAACAGCCAATCCGATTTTCATGCACTTAGTAAGCAAGAACGATGAAGAAGTAATCAAAGCGATTGACCAATGTAAAGCTACCGGCTATGAGGCATTAATTTTAAGTTTTGGCAGTCATTGCAATATAGAAGATACTTCTTCCACCAACATTGCCAAATGGAAAAAAATAGCAGCTTATGCACATCAAAAAGGAATTTTAATTGGCGGCTATTCGCTGTTTAGTTCGCGCAAAATAAGTGATGAAGACGACGTGATTGATCCTGTTACCGGCTTACCCGATAGAGGCGCTTTCTTTGGCAATGCACCTTGCATGGGCAGCAAATGGGGATTAGCTTACATCGAAAAAATCAAATACTTCATCAGCCATACCGGCTTTAATTTGTTTGAAAACGATGGACCGTATCCCGGCGATGTATGTGCTTCCACAACGCATCCGGGACATAAGAATCTGGATGACAGCCAGTGGAAGCAAATGCAGTTGCAGAAAGAACTGTATCATTGGTGCAACGAGCATGGTGTGTATGTAAATGCACCCGACTGGTATTTTTTAGATGGTACCAATAAGATTGCTATTGGCTATCGCGAAGTCAATTTCTCCTTACCACGAGAACAACAAATGATATTAAACAGGCAAAACATTTATGATGGTTTGTGGGAGAAAACGAGCAGCATGAGTTGGGGTTTTGTACCGCTTACCAAATACCAGGGCGGCGGTCCCGAAGCAGTGCTGGAGCCATTGAGCGAACATTTAAAAGACTATCAACAATTAATGATGCAATATTACGGCGCCGGCGTGCAGGCATGCTATCGCGGGCCGAGATTATATGATACCGATTCTACTAAACAAACCGTTATCAACACCATCAATTGGTATAAAAAATACAGAGGTATTTTAAACAGCCCGCTCATTCACCTGCGGCGTGCAGATGGCAGGGATTGGGATGGCTGGCTGCATGTAAATCTGCAATTAAAAACCAAGGGTTTGCTGCTATTATTCAACCCATTAAAGGTACCCATCACGCGCACCATTACGGTACCGCTGTATTATGCCGGATCAAGTGGTAATATTACACTTAAAGAAAAAGAAGCTGCTGCTAAAAAGATAATATTAAATAAAAATGAGGAACTTACACTCCGTTTTACTCTTGCACCGGAAAGTTATACCTGGTATGTAATAGAGTGAGATGCTGGTATGAGAAACAGTACAGCAGCTATATAAATACACGATTGTTTAATTTTATATACCTTATTTATGAAAAGAAAATTCTACTGCTTTTTCCTTTTCTTATTGTTTGCAGTCAATGGTTTTTGCCAGCAACACAATACCAGCAAAAATTATATTTATCCTAAAGATTCAGCCGTATCAAATAAGCTACATCATTGGCAGGATGTAAAATTTGGCCTGCTCATGCACTGGGGCACATACAGTCAGTGGGGCGTAGTGGAAAGCTGGAGCATCTGCCCGGAAGATGAAGGCTGGACACAACGCCGGGGCCCGTATGCCGACAATTATTTTGAATACCTGAAAGCATATGAAAACCTGCAAACCACTTTTAACCCTACTAATTTTAACCCTGATAGATGGGCAGCCGCGGCAAAGGATGCAGGCATGAAATACGTGGTATTTACCACCAAGCACCACGATGGTTTTTGCATGTTTGATACAAAACAAACGGATTATAAAGTAACGAGTTCTAAATGCCCGTTTTCCACCAACCCTAAAAGTAATATTGCCAAAGAAGTATTCAATGCCTTTCGGGCAGATAGTTTTATGATTGGTGCATATTTCTCCAAGCCAGACTGGCATAGCAATGATTATTGGTGGCATTATTTCCCGCCCAAAGACCGGAATGTAAATTATAACCCTGCAAAATATCCTGAACGCTGGAATGCTTTCAAAACGTATTCCTACAACCAGATTCAGGAGCTAATGAGTGATTATGGTAAGATGGATATTTTATGGCTTGATGGTGGCTGGGTAAGACCAAGAAAAACGGTGGATAGTACGGTAGATTGGCAGCGCTCTATTACTTACAACCAGGATATAGACATGCCCAAAATTGCGGCAATGGCAAGGCAACATCAGCCGGGTTTATTGGTAGTGGACAGAACCGTAAGCGGTGAGTATGAAAATTATGTAACGCCAGAGCAATCCATTCCATCCACCTACCTTCCCTACCCCTGGGAAAGCTGCATTACCATGGGCGATTCATGGTCATATATTCCGAAGGAACATTTTAAATCGGTTAATAAACTCATACATATTTTAACCGATGTGGTATCGAGAAATGGCAATTTATTATTAAATATTGCTCCCGGTCCGGATGGCGACTGGCATAAAGATGCTTATGATACTTTGCAATCCATCGGTACCTGGCTAAAGCAAAATGGAGAAGCCATCTACGATACCAAAGGCGATAGTATTATCGGTGAGCAAAACAATTTTGTATTTACCCATAAACCCGGCGTTATATATGCTATTTATCGTGCCAATGAAGGTGAAACCGCGCTTCCGTCTGTACAAAGTATAGACAATCTGAAAGTTGGTAAAGTGAAAACGGTGACCTTATTGGGCGAAAGAGGAAGAATGATTTGGCGTTATGACAACAATCATTTGAGTATTGTGGTGCCACAAAAAGTGAGTAGCAATCCTCCTGGCAAGAATGCGTGGGTGTTTAAAATAACCTGTGAGGAATAATGCTACCATAGTGAGTAAAATATAGAAAGCTTACAAGGCAGGTTTCAGTATAAAGCAAATAATAACTTTATAATTTTTATAATAATGACAGTAAATATAAAAGCCTTTCTACTGGTCATTGTAAAAAAAGGCGGTCTCAAGAAATTGAGACCGCCTTTTAATTTATCAATTTTAGAACTCTAAATCAGGCTGATCAGTTTACATCAGACAAATCCTGATCTAAAGATTATTACTCTTCGTCATCAAAGCTCATTGCCTCCTTAGTAGTAGCCAAAAGCTCGTATTCTTCTTTGCTACCCACAATCAAATTTTCAAATTCGCGCAAACCAGTACCTGCAGGTATCGGATGACCAGTGATTACGTTCTCCTTCAAGCCCAGCATATCATCAGATTTACCCTGGATGGCCGCAGAACTCAATACCTTCGTTGTTTCCTGGAAGGATGCAGCAGAAATCCAGCTTTGCACGCCCAGTGATGCCTTTGTAATACCCAGCAATACCGGCTGTGCCGTTGCAGGCTGTGCATCACGTACTTCCACCAGTTTCTTGTCGGCACGGCGTAAGAGAGAGTTCTCTTCTCTCAATTCGCGCACGCTTACAATCTGTCCCGCCTTCAGTCTGGTACTTTCACCTGGTTCGGTTACAACCTTTTTATCAAAGATGCGGTCGTTTTCTTCATTAAAGTCAAATCTGTCTTCCAGATCTTCTTCAAGGAAGCGAGTATCGCCGGCATCCACGATTTCTACTTTTTTCATCATCTGACGAACGATCACTTCAATGTGTTTATCATTGATTTTTACACCCTGCAAGCGATATACTTCCTGTATTTCATTCACCACATATTCCTGTATGTTTTCAGCAGCGCTTGGATTGGCGGAAAACATTACAATCGGGATGTTTTTGGTGCTGGGCTTATGCTTCAATTCCCGGCAAATATCCCTGCCATCGTTTCCCGATAGCAACACATCCAGCAATATCAGGTGCGGCTTAAAAGTCTCTACTTTTTCATACACTTCTTCCCACCTTGAAAGTGCTACAACATCAAACCCCTTTGTTTTAAACAAAAGCTGCATTACCGCGAGAATATCTAAATCATCGTCTAAAATTAAAATTTTCTTTGAAGCCATTTTATTGCTTGATGTCGTTTGTTTTTTTAATTGGATTCACACTTTGGTTATGCCTGTGTGTTCAGGCAGCGGTTTTGAAAGAGAAATGGGCAATAAAAAGTGCAACGTATTATGTGAAAAGCTGTGCAATTGTAGGTGCTGATATATAAAAATTGTGCTGTTTACTGCTTTTGCACCCCTTTTACAAAAGGCAAATAAAACATATTCCCCTTTAAACACAAAAAAAATTAAAGTTGTTTTAAAAAGAATTC
>Ga0181466_1000340_pt1 | contig 17141 bp, 12 predicted proteins | sample InSIn4gowninarea_FD_119078 | JGI IMG/M metagenome (GOLD analysis project Ga0181466, IMG submission 119078) | Clean room microbial communities from NASA Spacecraft Assembly Facility at Jet Propulsion Laboratory, Pasadena, California, USA -... ... | reverse complement strand
TTATGTCTGATTTTTTAGGTGATGCAGGCATTAACATAAAATATGTGGATGCGCTGAGTTTTCTTTCTTCCAGCCAAAGTCCGCTGCTGGCTATTCAGCACGGCGATGCTGCCGTGCTGTGCAGCAGCATAAATATGCTGTACAAAAGAAGCCATACCGGCAGTCAGTATCCGTTTCGCGCCGAAATTATTCAGCACCTTTTTGCAGCATTTTTATATGAGATAGCATCTATCTATACAAGCAACCGGTCAGCAAATGAATGGAAGGTAACGCGAAAAGAAGAAATCACGGTCCGTTTCCTGAAGTTGCTACCCGAGCATTTTAAAGAAGAAAGGAGTATAAAGTATTATGCCGATCTGCTTTTTGTAACACCTAAATACCTGTCAGAAATCATCAAAGAAACCACTGGCAAAACAGCCGGCTATTTTATAGATGAAATGGTGGTACTGGAAGCAAAAGTGTTGCTTAAAAATGCTGCATTATCTATAGCGCAGATAGCAGATGCACTCCATTTTAGCGACCAGTTTTCATTTAGTAAATTTTTTAAAAGAATAGCGGGCGTCACTCCTTCAGAATACCGTAAACAAACATCCTGATGCTGTGTTTCCGGGCATTCCGTTGCAAAAGTTGAGGACGAGTGTTAAACTCTATAATAAAAGGAAATTCAGACATATAGTTCCGTAATTTAAACATGTGTTTAACTTTTAGGATGTCGGAACTTTGTGTCGTCAATCTAAAAAGATCAAGACAATGAAAAAGTTAAGCCGTTGGCTCTCCGTCTTTCTGATTATGTTATCGCTTTCGGCAAACGCACAGAACCATGCATTTCAGCCTGGCGAGAAAATTACTTATTCGGTTGCTTATCACGTAATTGGAGTGTATGTAAATGCGGGTACCGCTTCGTTTACAACAGCCAAAGTAAATTATGGGGATGGTGAAGTATATCACTTTGTAGGCGAAGGCGCTACCAATACCAGGTATGACTGGATTTTTAAAGTGCGTGACCGCTACGAGAGTTATTTTGATGCGAATACAATGCAGCCTGTAAAAGCTATACGCAATGTGAGTGAAGGCAAGTATAAGAAGTATGAAGAAGTAAGTTTTGATACACAAGCCAATACTGTTGTTACACCAAAAGGTGTGTATAAAGTTCCTGCCAACATTCAGGACGTTATCAGTACGGTTTATTATGCACGCAATATTGATTACTCAAAATATAAAAAGGGCGATAAAATTCCTTTTAATATGTTTTTGGGGAGCACTGTGTATAATATATACATCAAGTATGTAGGTAAAGAAACAGTAAAAACAAAATATGGCATCTTTAACGCTATAAAGCTACAACCACTCTTATTAAAAGGAGATACGTTTAAAGGCGGGGAAGGCATGACCGTGTGGGTTACAGATGACAACAATCATATACCGGTACGCATTGAATCGGAATTAAGTGTGGGTAGCATTAAAGTAGACTTGAAACAGTATGAAAACCTGAAGTATCCACTTGCATTGGTGCAAAAAAAGCAGCGTATTGATACTTTTAATGATTAATTGAATAAATTATCTTACTGCAAAACACTTAATGCTTTGCAGTAAGATGTAGAACTGAAATTAACAATGGAACAGTTAGTGAACAGAAGAATTTTTAATCACCTACAACATTATCTTCTTACCCTTAAAAATACACTTTCTGATATTCTGAATTATTTTCTCGCAGATGCAGAAGTACAGACTATTTTGATGGGTTCGGTCATTGCTTTTCAAATGACTTCTCTTGTTTTAAAACAGATGAAGGAGCAAGTAAAAATCTTTAGATAAATGTTGTTACCGTATCTATAAACGTTTAGGGCGTTGTTGGCAGAATGGCTTTATGTAAGAATGGAACATAAGCTTTCGAAGAGGGTATGTTTTTTTATGGCTCCGGGCTTTAAATAGTCCGGAGCTTTTTGTTTTTAAACGATTTTTGAGGTGGCCGGAAATTAGCAGTTTCAAAATTTAAATACTCCTAAAAGGCAGGTTTTGAAGACCATAGCGGCATGTAGTAACTCTATAACCAACTGCTGCACCCATCCTGATACGCTTTATTAATAAATAAAGAATTGCCACCGGGCTACAATGCTACCGTTAACAATAACTGTTTTGTTTAGGCTGAAACGGTGGCTTTCATACGTACTCCGGCTTCCTTTAGATATTCCATTCTTGGTCATCCTTTTTTAGTTATCACCACAACTTGTAAATCGAACAAATAAATTAATAATGCTTTCCTGTAAATTCTGTTAAAACAACTTTAACAATTGTTATATTTACAAAGCCATATCGCCACTAACCATCCAAACATATGAAAAAGAAACCTACTCTTTTCAAATTAACTGTTGCATTTTTTTTTGCATTGATATCCCAAACAATAATAGCACAGCAGGTACAAGACAACCAGAAAGCATTAGCGTTAGTCAAAAAAAATGCGGCTGCTATCGGGCTCTCCGATGACAATATCGCTAATTGCCGCATTGCCAATACGTATGTTGATGCAGTGTCTGGTGCTACGTTTGTTTACCTGCAACAAACCTTTATGGGTATTGATGTAGATAAATCAATACAGGTACTGGCTTTTAAAAATGGCTCGCTGGTTTCCTCTACCGGTAAACGTATTGATATGAGCCGTTCAACTATTAATGCTTCGCCTACTTTGCAGAAAAAGTCGGCAGCACCTGCTGTAACTGTAGAGGCAGCTATCCGGGCTGCCGCACAACATCTGCATCTTCCGGCACCTTCCATTAATGCCAGACCTGCAATAGGTCAGGATTTTACTAAACCTGTAGATTTCGGAAGCCTCAATATTGCCAAGGATAGAGTAACTGCCCGGCTGCTTTGGGTGCCTCAAAAGACCTTTGAAAGAGTAAAGCTTACCTGGGAAGTAAATTTGTCCCCAAAGGGAACACCTGATAGCTGGCGGGTAATAGTGGATGCGAAAGGAGGGGAGGTAATAAAGAAGGACAATTATACGGTTCCGGATAACTGGCATAAAAGAAATCAACAATTTAGAAGTGAGAATATTACAGGTATGGGTTCTTCTGTACCGGATAATTTAAAAAGCCAGCCACAGCAAAATATTACCTCAGCTTCCTATCGCGTTATACCTTTTCCTGCCGAGGCACCAAATTTTCCAAATGGTACTCCATCTCTGGTTACTGATCCGTGGAAATTATCACCTCACAACAGTGGCGCTACGCCTTTTATCTGGAACGATGATGGTATACATCAATATCAATACACCAGGGGCAACAACGTGCTGGCACAAACAGACAGGAATGGTAATAATGGCGTAGGAAAAAGAGCGGTTGGCAGTGTGCGTGGCAATCATCTTTACTTCGATTTTATTCCCGACTTTAATAAGGAGCCTACCGATTCTGCTAATTGGAGTTTTGCCGTAACCAATTTATTTTACTGGAATAATATTATGCATGATTTGTCTTACCAATATGGTTTTGATGAACAAGCAGGCAATTTCCAGCGAAATAACTTAGACAGAGGCGGCATGGGGAACGACTATGTGTTTGCCGATGCGCTGGACGGAATTAGTTATAATAACGCCAACTTTTATACGCCCGCCGATGGGCAAAGCCCCAGGATGCAGATGTTTTTATTTACCGGTGACCCAGCAAAAACAATGATAATCAATACGCCTGCATCTATTGCGGGAAATGTACCGGCACTTGAAGGTAGCTTTAATTCAAACAATACATTGGCTAATGTTGGCCCTGTTACCGGCAATGTAATTCTTTATGATGAAGCAACAGATACATTTCACTTCGCCTGTGATCCTGCCAGTAATAGTGGCGCATTAAAGGGTAAAATAGCTTTAATTAACAGAGGAAATTGTGCGTTTAACGCTAAAGTTTTCAATGCTCAGACTGCTGGTGCAATAGCTGTTATAGTAGTAGATAATATTCCCGGTGAGCCTCTTTTTCCCTGGGGTAGTTCAGATTCTTCTATTGTAATTCCTGCTGTGATGATTGGCTACGAAGATGGATTGAAAATAAAAGAAGTATTGGCTACAGGAACTGCTGTGAATGTTACACTCACATCGCCGCCCGCTACTGATGGCGATTTGGATAACGGTGTTATTTCCCACGAATACACCCATGGCATTTCCAACAGGCTTACAGGTGGTCCTTCCAATGTAGCGTGCCTGTTTAATGCAGAACAAATGGGTGAAGGGTGGAGCGATTACATTGCATTAATGACCATTACTGACTGGAGCACAGCCCAGCCGTATGACGGACTTAACCCCAGAAGCATTGGAAGCTATGTTTCCAATCAGCCACCAACTGGTACGGGTATAAGGTTTTTTCCATATTCAGTAAATATGAGTATCAACCCGCACACGTATGCAGATGTTGCCATCAGCGGCGGCGAGCCGCATTATGTAGGCGAAATTTGGGCAAGTGTTTTATGGGATATGACCTGGTTTATTATACAGCAGGATGGCATTAATAAAGACATATTCAATGCGCAAGGTGAAGGTGGTAATACAGTGGCTTATAAGTTGGTAATGACCGGTATGAAACTACAGCCTTGCAGTCCTGGTTTCATTGATGGCCGCGATGCCATTTTAAAAGCAGATACTTTGCTGTATAACGGCAGGCATAGTTGTGCCATCTGGAGAGCATTTGCACGCAGAGGAATGGGCGTAAACGCTTCCCAGGGAAGTTCGGATGCTGTGGGTGATGAGCAGGTTGACTTTGCAGAAAGTGGTGTAATTATTACCAAACATGTTGACAGAAAATCTATAATACCCGGCGTTTATTTAAACTATACAATAGGCTTGAAAGCCAAAGGTATTTGCGGCAGAAATGTAAAGCAGGATTATTCTGTAACAGACTCGCTGCCTGATAATGTAGTATATGTAAGCAGCGATGGCACCTATAATCCTTCAAACAGAACAGTAACCTTTTCTAACATAGATATGGACAGTGGTGATAGTCTTACCTTTAAAATCAGAGTAAGGGTGAAGCTTAAGACAATATTCCCCGACTCTGTTTATTTAAACGACAATGCAAATACACCTACCATATCTGGTAAATGGGCGGCAAGGGATGGTAATAGTCTTGCATGGACGAAAATCTATTTCGGAAATGACGATTATGCGTATTACTCCAATGATGCCTCTGTAAAAGACGCTGAAACGCTTGTTACGACACAGGGATATTTTATACCTGGCAATACAACTACTTTAAGCTTTTATCATCAGTTCCTTTCAAATGATTTTAACAACGGAGGTGTAGTGGAAATCACTACTGATGGAGGAAAAATCTGGGAAGATTTAGGGCCGTATATGAATCCTGCCGGCCTGGCTTATACTGAAACTATAACAGGTAATTCTGTACTCCAGGGCAGAAAAGCGTTTTCGGGCTTTGGTATAGGATACGGTTATTATGGCACTACTACCATCGACCTTAGCCACTTCGCTGGTAAAAAAGCAAAGATCCGCTTCCGGTACGCAACAAGTGATAGCAGTTTTGCTATACCGGATGGGGGTACCGGTTGGGTAATAGATGATATAGTACTTTCCGCGTCTCCATCTGTTTCAAACACGGCTCAATTGTTCAATCAGAAAAATAAGCTGACCGATTATTCAACGGTAGAAACAAAAATTAAAGGCTGGAAATGGTGGCACGACTTTATTGCTGTAAATCACAACAATACCGATGCCTTACTTACCTGGCATACACCAGGTGAACTGAATGGCACCTTTAAGGTAGAAAGAAGTGTAGATAAGGGAGTAACCTTCAAAGAAATAGGTGCTGTAAATAGTACAGATAACAGTGCAGACGTACAAACTTATCAGTTTACAGATGCAGCACCCGCCGAAGGTACCAACCTGTACCGCATTCATCATATTGGCAGCAACGGAACTGTTGATTACACGGAAATACAATCATTGAATTTTGACAATCTGAAAGGGATAAATGTATATCCAAATCCAACAAAAGACAGGATAAATGTACATATTCCCGGTAATAATAAGAGCGTTACACTACAACTTACCAATGGATTAGGAAAGGAAATTAAAACCTATAAAGCAGCAGGGCAAAACATAACATTGCATTTGCCTGCTCTTGCTGCCGGCGTTTATTATCTTAACGTAATTAAAGCCGATGGCACAATAAGCAAGCAAAAAGTAGTTGTTGAATAAGATTCTTCTTAAGTGATTTCTATTGAAATAAAAACCACATGAACGCTGCTTCATGTGGTTTTTTATGATGGTTATGCTGCATACTCCTTAAATAGTTCATACGGAAACTGCTTTTCAATTTGCGTTGTCTTTAATCTTTATTCCTCCATATTAAAGTGAACAGGAGAGCAAGCATACACTTGCTATAAATTATTCAGTTTTGATTTGCAGCCGTATGTCAATTGCCATTCTACATTTTTCCAATGAAGAATGCAGGTAACTCCAAAATTCCCTGTTACAATATATACTTTAAAAGTTTAACTTCAATGTGCAATTATAAATTGCCTGCTTTACCCAAAGTGTAGCCTGTACCCTTATTTATTGTAAGATTGATCAATTTAACTGGTAGCCTTATGAGTACCCCATCACCTCAAACACCGGCTTCTGTTTCTACCACTACCTATCTGCTGATATCTGGCGTTAGCCTCCTCGTGGCTATCAGTATCGGATATTATTATTTTCACAACATGGTACATACCAGCACCGAAGAAATGGATAGCCGTATCTTTTACCTGGTGCTGGTGCTGTTTGGTATTGCAGTAAGCGCACTCATTTTTGGCATTATGCACTCCTATGCCAGCCTGAAAGGGATACAGGCAAATGTTACCTATAAATTCACTGGTCCTGTTGTAGGTGTTATTCTCACGGTATTAGGTGGCTTCCTGATACCCAAGGGCTCCAACGATCAATTTCTTACCGTACGGGTGTTCAACCAGGATAAAAATCCTGTTACCAGAGGCAGTGTTACGCTCACGTTTCCGCACTACCAGCGGTCTGCTTCTGTAAATGAAAAAGGCATGGTTGTATTTCCCGAAATCCCATTCGATCAATTGCGTAATAAGATCATTATTAGTGTAGAAAGTGATGGTTATGCAAACCTTACGATAGATACCCTGCTTTCCAATTTCGATCCGATTAACCTCACGGTAGTCCAGTCGAAGATTATCCGTATCTCAGGTAAAGTAACAGACGCTGCCGACCGGCCCATTAAAGATGTGGAGGTAGTGGTGGACGGAACGCCTTATGGTGCCAAAACAATCAACGATGGCAGCTTTCAGATACCATTACCCAACTATCATTTTGGCGACAGAGTTACCCTTGTTACCTCTCATCCCGACTATGAAGATAAGATTAAGGAATTGGGTATTGAATCGGGTGCAATAAATAATATAGAATTTGTTCTGAATCCAATTCCTACCGATAATATTAAACATAGAAGAAGATGAAAATCCTTACTCCTTATATTATCTTACTGCTCATCTCTTTAAATACAGTAAACGCACAGGAAGTTATTATTAAAGGCACACTCCGGTGTATTAATAATGGAGTTGTAACTTCTACCAGGGGTGCAGTCAATATTGTTATTATTCCTTCTTTCAATCCAAAAGCGGCGGTAGCCACTTCCACAACACCACAAGGTTTTTTTCAGGTAAATACCGGGTGGAATGCACAAGACCTGCGGGATAGAAATGTAACAATGTACATTCTTACCAAGTGCTCCAGTTGCAAAAAAATACAGCGGGTATTTATTTCAGAAGACCTGGATAAACGGAATACAGACCCAACAAAAATGTATGTTACTATAAAAGGTTGGAAGATTCTGGAGAATTGTGAGAATGCAGAACTGCCGGATATCTTGTCTGCGCAACTGCTCGATTCTGCCCGTAACCTGCCGCCCGAAGACATAAGCGGAAAAGCTACCGGAAGTGCTGCCTTAGCGCCGGTTTCCTTTATTAATTTGTTTGAAAAGCTGGCGACCGTTGCCGTAGCGCAAAATTTTGGTTTGTTTAAGGTGATTGCTATCAATCCGGGTAAAATAAAATACGGAATTTTCCTGCATTCGTCACCCATGACCAATACCGATAATACCGGTTTTAACTTCGCAACTTCCCGCAACCTTTCTGAAGCGGTTTTTTGGAATGCTTCAGCCATAGCATTCAGCGGCAGGCCAAACAATGTAAGCTTACTCGCCAATTTCAAAAACAATATAAAGCTGTCAGGCTATCAGCATATAACAGAGCGGTTTGCTGTTGGCCTGGGTGGTATTTATACAAAGCAAGACGAGCTAAGGCAAGCTGTTTGGTCAAAGATCAATGATGACGACCCTTTCAATACGCCTACTGTGAGCCATGCGGAAAAATTACAGGAATATGCAGTCTTTTTAGCGCCGGTTTATCAGATCAACAAGCAGTTGAGTGCGGCTGTTACTGTTAAATCAATATGGCAGCAGTTTAATAATCCATTTCTTGTTTCCATACAACAGGATATTAATGGTAATGCATATAACCTTTTTTTAGACGATACGGTTAAAAGACAACGCTTTGATGTGGATGTTTCTCTTAGTTATAAGATCAGCAACTTTTTGCAGGCAGGTGTGTCTGTAATGAATGTTACCGGTACAACATTATATGCAGATGAGTTTGTGCCCTATTCGGCCATTCGCTCGTATGTAAACCAGCGGGCGTATGGAGTGGGCTTGTGTTATAAACGAGGCAGACTTAATGTGGGCGCTGATGCCTTGCTCACAGACAAGGATTTGTATGATATTTCGGTGGGGGTAAACTATGTGCCCTTTAATAATGGTTTGATTTCAGCCGGTTATGCTTTCAAACAACAAAGTTTTTCTGTTGCCTTCCGGCTGAAGAACTTCAGAATTGCTTACATCTACGACAACGATCTGGTGGTGAATGACGTAAAAATAGCGAAAAACAAAGTATTTGACGGAAAGATTTATTCAGGCTTTGTGTTTAATTTTTGACGCATTCCTGATGCATTTACCAACACAAGAAGGTTATTCCGCTACTTTGATGCCTGTAGATGGTAATCTATTAAGAACGGAAAAACAGAGCTTTTTTTGTGATTATTCCAATACTAAACTATGCATAAAACGTTTGGCTTTTGTAAATGTCTGTACCATGGCTTCCATTTCTGTTGTAAATACAACAGCAGTACCATTGCCTATTCCATTGTACAGGATAACGGCATCAATATCTTTCATGATATTTAAAGCCTCGGTTACCCAGTGTACATTCTGTTGGTTAAAAGAACATTCGCCGCAAATTATTTTACCCGTGTACATGCTTCTTATTTTTTCAATCACCAGCGGCAATGTAGCTAATACATCTGGCTGCACATTGCAGTGAAAATTAAAGTGTACCGGCAAGCTGCTGTCGTTGATGCCTGCAATCAAATCTGTAATAAAAGCAACACTGCTTGCGTTGGCATGCCGCATATGGTGGTCAACAAACACCTGAACTTTATCTTTTGCACCTTCCTGATGGTATAAAGCGCATGCCCATGCAGCTAATGCAGGATAAGTTAAGCCGCCTAAATAAATTTCGTACTCGCTTCCAAAAACAGCTAAGGCAATTTTCAACATGGAGAGGTACCGCTGTACATCGCCATTCTCTTCATTACAGTTAGGCTCGTTTTCGATAACCAGGTATGGTGCTTTGTCGGCTGAGAGACTGGCAGCCACTACACGCAGCGATTGCTCATATAGCGCAAGGTCTTCCGGGAAAGCCTTAGATGTCCATACTACCGAAGGGATGAACTGAATTCCGGCAGTCTCATTTATTTGCCGGGTGCCCTTGTTGGCTTGTACGGCTACTTTAGTGCGTGCAAGCGGCAGGTTGAGTTTAAGTGCTTCACTAAGCGGCAGCATACCTAATTGCATAAGGGTTGGTTTTAGAAGTGGTCGTTTTCTTTTGTTTTGATGACTTTTAATATAACTTTTAAGTTATTGATTTTTAACTCTCATTTTTTATCAATACGAAAAGTAGAATGTTTTAAGCGCCAGGGCAATATCTACAAGGATGAGCTGCTATAAAAGCTGATAAATTGATGCTAACGATGTACCATTTGCCTGATAGTATAATATTATGAACTGTAAGCTTGGTAATTGAACTTGTATCGGGCACATTGTTTATCGTAATACTTAATGAATCTATAAGCATTGTAATAACGGAGAGAAAAGCGTAATTAAATGTACTTAGTCTGTCTTTCTCTTTGATATAGAGTTTACCATTTGTGCTAAAGCTAAAATAATCGCCTGCTTGTCCAACATGGTTAACAAGCAGGCGATTATTTAAACCACTACCAGGAAATTACTTACTCCTTTACCACCTTAAAAGTAGCAGGTAATTCTTTAGCTTTTATGATACTCAAATAATAAACACCTGCTGGCAGCGATTGTACATTCCACTGGTAAGTAGCATCTTGTGTAGTAGCTTTTAGCACTACGCGTCCGGTTGCATCTATTAATTCCAGATTGGTGATGGTACCGCTGCTTAGCCCCGTTATCATCAGTTTATCTCTTACAGGATTGGGGAAAAACTTTATTATATTATGAATGATATCAGCAGTTTTCAGTGGGGAAAGCAACCGGGTACTATCTACAGTGCAATGGTTGCAGAATGTATAGGCATTTACTATTACCTGAGCTAAGAAATCATTGTTGTAGCCTGAGCCTGCTGTGTACAACCGGTCTTTATCCGTTGTAAAAACCATACTTTGGCTCAGGTCTGATTGAGTTAATATGCCATTCGTTCCAAAAGTAGCGTCGAATGTACCATTGGCAAGGTAGCGCTGCAACTGTTGTCCAACCCCCACGATTATACGTCCGTTTGCCTGTGTTGCTACTATGTTGGGATAGTTCACATTGTAAGAATAACCAAGTGTACCGGTTATTACCCTGCCATTATCACCAAAGCTTTTATCCGGTGTGCCATCCCTATTATAGCGCAGCAGTAAACCCATAATCATATTATTCTGGTAATCTATAGTATATTCCAGCAGCTTATTATCTGCCTGCAACTTTAATCCGATTTTTGCGCCGGAGTAAAAAACGTTATCGCCGTCATATACTGCATTATTATTCACCACTACACCATTGATTCCCCTTGAGCTATCTATGGTACCATCTGCTTTATGCACCACAAGGCAAGAGCCAACTGTAGTATCTTCTTTAAGATAGAGTGACGCGGTAACAAACTGATTATTGGGCAATGGCAGTATCTCACGGATATTTTGCTCGTAGGGCAAGTTGCCTTGTAATAATCCGCTATCGCCAAAAGACCTGTCTATCTGTCCATTGGAGTTGAGTTGTATCAACACGGAAGTAAGATAGCTGCTATAGCTGTTGGTGCCAAAAACTAGTATCTTACCATCTGGTCTGATTTTGACACCATTAACACGAAAATAATAATACTGATTGCCCTTTTCATTCTCGTATGAAAATGAACCATTCTTTTTAATTCCAAAAGACGAATCAGGAGTTCCATCCGGCAAGAAACGTTCAATTTCTAATCGGTTTGTATAAAAGCCGTCCCTGTCAAGATCGGCGTTAGCCGTTACAATTTTGCCGTCGGGCTGCACATCGAAAAAGCTACCTGTGACAAGTCCCTGACGCGTGTTCGGCTTCCCAACTTTAAGAATACCATTTGTGGCAAAGCTAGAGTCAGGATTGCCGTATTTAGTAATCCGGTACAGCAACTGGCTGATAGAATATCCAGATTCATCGGAGCTGGTCAGTGAAAAAAGCAACTTGCCATCCTGTTGAATAACTGCATGCCCTGCAAAGGCATATTCATTAGGGGCGTCCTGTTTAAAAGTGCCATTGGTGCCGAAGGAGGCAACCGGTATTATCTGTTGTGCTTTTACACCTGAACAAACAATTATTGCAGATAGCAAAAAGAGTACATGTATCGTTTTCATATTTGTAGTTTTTGGTGAAACATTGGGAATGTAAAATCAGTTTTTAGCAAAGGCAACAAACAGTAATTATGATTTACAGCAAACAGCGAATTCCGGCTATCGGTTTATAAATAAAGGCGTTAAAAACCGTAATGAAGATGGTAAGGAATATGACCGGGCTTAAATTATTATATCAACTCTAAAGGTAAAAATTAATACCGGAACCTGTAATGGAAAATAAAAGGAACAAGCATTTAAGCTATTATCAAACCTCGTCCAGGTGGTTAAACAGAAAAACTTAGCTACAAACAATATCAAATAAAACATTATCAATACACAAAGAACAATAGCTAAACCATACTATATGAACAAGAATGGCAGGGTTTAAATTGATAAGAAAAAGCAAAGGTAAATTTATATTAATAAGATGGGATGGATATAATTGTAATCAATCCGGTACACACCATTGCGCTTTATGCAACTGCTCCGTTTGCTTTCACCAATTCATGCTTCTTTTTTTTCAGTTCATTATGTAGCAGGTTGCCTTTAGCCGCCTTTACACCCCATCTTTGCCCTACAATAACCCCTAAAAAACTACAAATGAAAACACTGTTCTTATTATCGGTAATTGCAGTTATATCGGCAATTACTGCCTGTTCAAAATCAGATTCAGGCATTCCCGGTGGACCTCGTACCGATGTACCCGCAGAAATTCATGGCAACTGGATGTATGGCAACTTTTCCATGACGGAGTACTGGAGTCAGGATCCCGCAGATTATATTGGTTACGGCGTGGAGTATGCCTTTGCATTCACTTTTAATGCGGATGGTACGTACACACAATACTTTACTGCTGGTACGGTAACAGGTGGTGTACAAACCTATCAGCAATCTGTTAGCCACGGTACCATTGAGGTGGACCCCGTTGCCAAAGTTATCAAAACACATCCTTCTGATGCACACTACAAGCGAACTGTTGGCGGACAAGTGGTAGAAGACAGGGATATGCGCAAAGATGAATTGAGTACTAACAACACGTACACCTATACCACAGGTGTAGAGCCAAGTGGTACCGATGCGTTGTATTTAACACTTAACGGTACAGATGCTCCGCTAACCTTTTTACGAAAACCATAAAAACAGATTGCGATAATCATTAAAATCTTGAATATAAAAGAAAAAGAAAGCCTTACAGTTTAATAGTAGCTGTAAGGCTTTCTTTTAGTAAGTAAATGTTATTGCACCTATTCTTTTACCACTTTAAAAGTAGCAGGTAATTCTTTATCTTTTATAATACTCAAATAATAAACACCTGCTGGCAGCGATTGCATACTCCACTGGTAAGTAGCATCTTGTGTAGCAGCTTTTAGTATTACCCGTCCGGTTGCGTCGGTTAGTTGTAGCTGGGTAATAATACCATTGCCTAAGCCTGTTATTATGAGTTTATCTCTTACAGGATTGGGGAATAATTTTATCATCTTTGCAAAGACCTTAGATGATTTTATCTTAGTAATCCATCCACTATTATCTTCGGTGCCATCGTAGCGGAATTGATAGGCATTCACTATTAATTGCGGCCAGGTGGAAGTTTGTGGAGTGGTGCTTGCTATATATAATCTATGTTTATTTAAGGTGAAAATGAAATATCCATTCATATTAGGTGCGGTAAATACACCATTGGTACCAAAAGTAGTGTCGCGGGTACCGTCTGCATAAAAGCGTTGTAGCTGATTTCCAACACTTACAATAATGCGTCCATTTGACTGAATACCTATTTTGCCGGCAGCAGAGCCGGTTATTACCTTAACGTTATTACTAAAGGCGCTATCCAGCGTGCCATCTGTATTATAACGAAATAATGTACCAGTCATAGAGTTATTTACAAAGTTGTATGCATACACCAGCAGTTTATGATCTTTCTGCAAGGCAAGATCTGCTACATAGGAGCTTTTTATATTTCCATTTGAGCTTACTATATTTCTATTGAATACTATTCCGTTTTTACCCCTTGTGCTGTCTATTGTACCATCGGCTTTATGGAGCACCTCGCAGGTTTTATAACCGGAGTTGGCGGAGGTAGTGTAAGAACTGGCAATAATAAATTCATCATTAGGCAGCATTGATACTGCATTTATACTTTGTTCGTATGGAGAAGTGATTTTGCGTACGCCATTATCACCAAAGGATGAATCTAATAAGCCATTTTGGTTTAGCTGCCATATCATTCTGTCATTGTCCATTCTTCCCATCACCAATATTTTACCGGTAGTTTTTACTTTTACAATGTTCACTCCACTATAAACGCCATAACCAACTTCAAACTCCGTTTGTCCATTGGTTCCAAAAGTAGTATCGTGCTGGCCATTGGCTGAATAACGCCTTACAACAATATATGCGGGATCATCGCCAAAATGATTGTAAGAGGTGAAGGCAATGATTATTTTTCCATCCGGCTGCACGTCTAATATACCACCATCATTGAGAATACCGTTGGTACCAAAGCTTGAATCCAGCTCGCCCGCTGGTGTAATCTTGTATAGAAAATCGTCGTAATAATAGCCCGTCTCATCACCGCCGTATGCTGAAATAAGCAGCTTGCCATCCGGCAGGATAATTGCACGGGTTGCGTAAGCGTAATCGTCACGAACGTAGGTGCTAAAAGTGCCATTGTTGCCGAAAGACTTTGCGGGCACTACCTGTTGTGCAGCAGCCCTGGTGCAAATAAACATTGCAATTAAAACTGGGAGTAGATGTTTGTTTTTCATATCCGGAGATTTTTATAAAGCCGCAGGAACCTAACAATTAGTTGTTATTCTCCATTCAATACAAACAACATCTTTTACTAACCAAACACATCAAAATACAGCACAATCGAATAGCACAAAAGCAACAACTAATGAGTATTGCCAGGAAGTTGAAAAGAAAAACAGCGGGGCGATCAGTAATATGAAAGTAAAGGTAGAATAAATTGCCAGATTCACTTTCTACAACCAGGTGAGTAATCGGTAGAAAGGAGTGTTAAGGAGGTAAATAGCATTGGCTTGTTTATTTCCAATAAGCAACTTTAATTACACAGTATTCATACATGGTGATATTAAATGTTAACAGGAACAATATCAAATATTATCGAATACCGCTACACTGCCGTTTTCTGTAATCTTTGTACTCATGTCAGGAAAGTCATTAGCTATTTAAAAGCTGTTTGCCGGTAAAGAGAAAGCTGAAAGCTCAACTTATACTGAGCTTTTGAATAAAACGCTCGGCAGCCTGGTTGGCTTCACTATGTCTTTCCAGCAATGCCTGGTGATTACCGGGAGCCAGCATCACCAGCTCGGCGTTTGGAATGTGCTCGTTCATGTACTTACTCGCATCCGGTCTTGTAAGGCGGTCTTTATTGGCTGCTATGATGAGAACAGGTACCTTGATATTAGCCAACTCTTTTGTTACATCATACTGAAACATACCCAGGCACCCTCTTGCCATAACTGCCGGTGGCGTAAGGGTAGAAAGGAGGGTACTAAAATCCAACTGCTTCCCTGTTTGTGTTCCTGCAAAGGTGAGCCACCGGGTCATGATGTGTGCGTTGCCATTTAGATAACTCATCCAGCGGCTGATCCAAATTATTGGTGAGAGAAATATAATCAGGTAGCAAAGTGGTGTCAGAATGGGTTTTTGAATAGCAGTCATCAGCCCTCTGAAGAGAATGGTGCGAACAGGATTGGTATAGGTCGTATGCTCCAGAATAACGCCTTTGATCGTTGAACGGCTGACATCCCGATTCTTCGCTAAAAATGTCAGAATAGTCATGCCACCCATGCTATGCCCCCAAAGGATGGGGTTCTTTGCACCTGTGTGTTCAATAACAGCCTCGAGGTCTGCGGCCATTTTGGTAAGGGAAAAGTCCTTATTTTTTGGACGGGTTGATTTTCCCATTCCCGGCAGGTCCATCATGATAAGGCGATATCCCTTTTCAAAATACTTTCGCTGGTAATACCAATTCTTGATATTAGCGTTCAAGCCATGCACAAAGATGATGGGTTGCCCGTCTTCCCGCCCATAATACTCAACGTTAATGGCACTGCCGTCGGGGCGTTTCACTGTTTCCCGCTTGTTGGTATCAAACATATGAGGCTCGTCTTCACCTTTCCTTCTTTTGCTGAGCAAGGCTTTGATCAGAAATTTTCCTAATACAATAAACAACAACAATGCAATTGCTCCATAGAGACAACGTTGTGCATAATCATCATTTACTGTATCCTGGTATGTATCCCATTCCCGGTACAGGTAGTAAGCAATAAAAGGATAAGCTATTGATAACAGGTCAGCAAGGAAGAAAGCAAGGAGGAGTAAAGGCATTTGAATGTTTTAAGAGGAAAGTGATTAAAATTCATGCCATTATATATAGCCCCACATTTACTCCAGGTTTACTGCCAACAGATGAGACATGTGCTTGCCTGCGCCGGCAAGGTATTACCCGGCTCTCAACAGGGCTTTGCTATATCCCTTCATTACTAAGAATTTTTGTCTAAAAAATAGCGGAGATTTGAATGCAAAAAGTAGCGAAATTATGACCGGGAATTACCGTAGCAATAACATACATTATCCAACATTTAAGTCCAGTTCTTTATCCAACTGCTTTAGCCGGTTGAAATGTCGTTTAGAATTTTGCAAAAAGCGGTAACCTTTTAAGAAGCCCCAATACCGTATTCCGTTCTTACGATTATCACGGCTTATTTCGTACATGGCTTTCCAGTGTTTCAATATTTCTTTATAAGCCTGCAGCAGATTGTATTTGCCTGCATGAATATGGTTAGGCACAGAGCCAGCACCATTAAACTCCAGAATGATAAAGTTTTTTCCTTCCAGCATGTCTTCTACACACCGGCATTTGATGTCGTATCTTCCGTATAAAAACTGGTTTTGATGGCTGATGGCATCAAAAATATCGAGCAAGGTATCATTTACCTTATCTGTAAAGTCAATAAAACGCGCACCATTATACAGGTTGGCAATATGCGATATACAAAATGTTTCGCCTTTGGGCAAAACCGTTTGTAAGTTACTGGCATATTGCTTTTGTATGGTGCTTAAAAACGCCTTTGCTTCGGTATTTTTATTTATTAATGCCTCAAGCGTGCAGGTTCCATTGCCTGTTACTTCCAGCAATTTTTTTTCAATAAGAGCTGTAATAACACCTTTTTTTGCTGGTGGGTTT
>Ga0181466_1000357_pt1 | contig 17150 bp, 9 predicted proteins | sample InSIn4gowninarea_FD_119078 | JGI IMG/M metagenome (GOLD analysis project Ga0181466, IMG submission 119078) | Clean room microbial communities from NASA Spacecraft Assembly Facility at Jet Propulsion Laboratory, Pasadena, California, USA -... ... | reverse complement strand
GGGGTTTGGCGGGGGGCGGGGAGGGGCCGGGGACGGCTGAGGGGATGGCGCCACGGAATCGCACTGGGAAGGAATCTGGGCGGATGAAGAATGCTTTTAAGAGGTTAAGAGGCGAGGCGGAGAGGAAGAGGAAGGGGTTGGACTTTGAAGGGGGAGATCAGCAAGGTGAGGATGGCCATGATGGCCACGATGGCCACGATGGCCACGATGCTCATTTGGGCGTGGCAGATGATGCTGAGGATGACGATGGTGACTTTGCTGAAGATGAAGCGCCGAAAAAGAAGACCAAGGCTAAGACGAAGGGAAAGTCAAAGAAAAGGTGAACTTGGTAGACGTAGCAACGTGCACGAATATGCTAGATGTGCACGCCGATATCAACACCGATGACGTTGGAGCGTAAAAACAGTCGATCAAACATGAAATTTTCCGCTTACTGAGGTCGGGAAGGGGGTCATCTCCAGTGACGATGCAAATGTAAACTGGTATCGTATGAAAAGCACAAGGTCCAGTGTCCAAGTATGGTCTGATCAGTATGCTCAGTAACGATGACCAGACTGCAGTATCAAGGCTTGTTCATTCTGTACGCGAGGTCCGGACACACTCTCTCCTGATCGAACCGGGTCTCTGATAGGCCTGATAGGCTCATCCACGTCGTGGGGCTCGAAACCGCACCATACCGTTCTACAAAGCACTCTGGACACTTTTCAGAACCCTTCCAGTAATGTGCATCTATGGGCCAATAGCGGAAGCAGGCGCGGCAAAGCCGGAAGTGTGGTGGGATGTAGTAGTTCTTGGTCAAGAGATCCTTATGAGGCTTCTGAAAAAGGATGAAGAGGTACTCCTTGTCCCAACCACCGCGCCAGTCAGCCATGGCGTTTGGATAGGATGCGACGCGAGCAATAATCTTGCAGGTGAGGGCGAAGCAGACTTGATAGCACGGGATCTTGACGTGGTGGAAGATCCTCGTCAGGACCTCTGTTGGGAGACTGGCGAGGGTGGAAGCAGATTGAAGAGAGCCTGATGCTGTGAGGACTGTGGGAGGGACGAAGAAGGGATCGTAGGGGTTCTGTCGAGAGGGGCGAGGGAGGCGAGGTGGTGGAGGTGGTGGAGGTGGAGGTGGAAGTTTTCGATATATGAATGATTTGGGCTGTGCTGAAGGCAGGGCTTGTAGTGCAACGTCCTTTGGTCGCGGAACGAGTTCTTCCTTTTTCTCGTTCAGTTTGTGATAACAAATTATAGGCTGGTAACTGCCGTACTCGTTTTCGTCGCTCATTCTGATGTGTATTGGTGTGAATGAGTTCGGTTTTGATTGAGGGCCGTTGCAGAAGTTCTCCGACTGGAGGATTGTCTGCCAGGGAATATGGAGAAGGGGAAAGGAAGAGGGGGAAAAAGAGACAGACCGACAGAAGAAGTTCATAACAGAGAGAGGAAAGGTCCAAGAGATGTACAGAAGCAAATGTTGAGGTGAGGACTGTGGGAGCAAATAGTGTGTTCAGTATCTTGGTTGAACCATAGCAATATTGCGTGCAATACAACACTTGAACGGTCCAACACTGTTCGACAGCCCTGCGATGGTGGTTCTGGTGTTTGTTGTTAGATAGGCTGCACGCAAACTTGCCGTCGTTGTCGCGCGTATATCAGATAGCAAGTCTGTGAGTCCTTACTTGCCTACGCTCACACATACAGCGCAGCAGCGTGACGGACACTCGGCAAGGGATCCACGGGCCAGCATCCCTAAGGGCGCAATGTCTCTGTTGTAATGACAGTTGTTATGTGACCGAGTTGTTGGAAGGAAGAGAGAAGCTAAGAGTGGTGCAGCAAGATCGATGAGGAGGTGAGTGGTGGCCACTCGGGAAATCTGCTCGGTGCGTGTGAATCAATGGGGAAGGAGCGAGACAAACTAGTTGATCCGGTTTTCAAGGAGTCATGGCCATCTGTGTCCGAAGATCAAATGATGTCTTTGTCCAGCCATGCATTTGGGTAATGAAAAAGATTCAAAGAGGGCGAAAAAGTATGTTGTAGGATAGTCCAGTACAAAGCAAGACAGTCGACTTTTTGAGTTGGAATTAAGTTGGTCCTTAGTATTGAGCTTGACCAACGAACCAACCTCTGACGAGGCTGAGAACATGAGACACAGGTTGTCGGTCGACACGAACCTATCAAAACCACTGTTACAAGCATTGGCTCAATACCTCTGTTCGAGTTCGTAGTGGGATGATTGAGAAACAGGCCTTTGTGTAAGGCAGCGCTTTTGCCCCGACTCTGCCATACGTCACCGCATGATGAGCCATCGTTCCTTCCTCACCGAATAGCAGCTTGGCTGGCCCTGAGCCCACCAACAACAGTAAACGAGAGGATTGGCGATATGGCATAGGACAACTACGCCAAATGGTCAGTATTTGAATCCGACAGGTCGTTTTTCAAGGCCGTCTTGACTTACCGTAAGGAGTTTCGAAATGTTTCTCTCCTCCGCCTCGTCCGCATCACTGACCTGGATAAGCGTGATCAATTTCATCGCAGGAGGACCTTAACCAGTGTCAGCACCACACTCGCATCCGAATAAGATAGGAGAAATACGTACCAGTAGGCATCAACATCATGGCGAACCACAGCATAGGATCCTCTCCAAGAACACTCGTCCGCGTTGCAAGCGCATAGATCAAGGCTATCGAAGCGACTGGCCAAATCACGAACCGTATAACCATAATGAATGTTACCGTAATCCAGGGCAGCTTCGTATTCGCTCGAGTTGTTGCACTATTCCTCCTGGCATCACGCATGGCAGTGTACAACGAAACGCCCGCGACCACGACTGGCAACGGGACGAACAAGCCACCGATACTTTGCCATGAGGATGTCAGCCACGCGGTGAATATTCCACCTTGATAGGTATCGTTGAAGAATGCCCGATGGAGAGGTCGGATCAATCCAATGACTGCTCCGAGGATAGCACCGAGCAATGGCGCGTTGAAAAAGTCGGCGATGAATAGCAGCCACCATTTCGCCCTGGGTCCGAGCTTGACCCAATGTCTCTTCGGGACCACGGAAGGACGGCGCTTCGAGTCCTGCGACGGCATGGCCACGGCGGACGGTTTGCGCTTCGAAAACAAAAATGTGTTGGACGCAAACGAGACTGAAGGTCTGGAATTGAGCAGGCCGGTCTGCTCATTAGCTCCGTGAGGATCCAACGGGTCAACTTCCTCATCATCATCAAGGTCGGCACCAGCGCCAGGCCCGGATTCGAGATCAGCATTGCCATTCTCTTCGTGAGCCTCCTTATCGTTCTCCGGTGGATGCTCGGTATCAATCAATCTCGGTCCCACAGCGAATGTGAGACAACTCGAGATGGTCGCGAAGACGAGAAAATACGACTTTGCGCGTTCCACCGCCTTAGCAGTGCTCTCGTCCGATACGATCAGCGATTGTAAGATGCCAGTTTGCTGTAGAACCGCAATGAGTAGTAGCGGGTAGCTCGTCGTGTTGTTGAACATGAGCGCAACGGTGGTCCAGTCTGGCATGCCCAGCCATAGGTGGGCTGCGGTACCGATCAAGAACGATATCAAGTGGCAGATGATAGCCCAGATGAGAATGATGCCATAGCGTTTCGCGGAGCCTGCGTGCAGCTCAGAGCCGATGCTGGTGATGAGTAGAGCGGGCAGGAACATGCGCACGCATACTTTGGAAATGGCCTTTGTGTTGGCCGGGGTGAGCAATTTGAGGTGGGCCGCGAGACCGCCATAGAAAATGACCAGGAGTACAGAGAGACTGGCCTGAATGGCAGCGAGGAATGAGTCCAACAACCCTGTGGGAGCCATATTGGTGTCAAATTTGGAGGAGAAGATCCAAATAAAGTCATCGCAGCAGATCAGGAGTATTATATGAGGTCGCGTATCGAGGGAGCAACAGTCGGTGATGGTGCAATCGCGGAGGAGCTTGCTAGCGCTGAATCTACTTCATCTGCATACGTAGGTGGAGGTAGACAGCATGGCTGCATGATTGGATGTGCCAGAAGTGTCTGAGATACGCGTTCGCTAACACATCCCTACAGATGCATCTTCAAGAAATACAATCAGGAAAGCATTGAATAATAATAATAGTTGAATTGTGAATCTCTCTTCGATGGGTCAAGGGTATCTCCTAAGTCAACTTATCCATCCTGTCGTAAGTCCCTGATCTGCCCAATACAATCTTTTCAATCCATCCAATCATGCTAAACCCTCTCAATCCTAATCAAACAACGTCTCATTGATGATGGGGAAATAAGGTCCTGCCTTTTCCAGTGGTGGACGAAAATACAATATCTTTGTCGCTCAAATGCTCGGGTTATGGAGAAAAATAGAAGGATCAACAAACTCGCCCGCCTGCTCATGGGGTATTGTGAAAACTAAAACCGATGCGAAAGTAAAAGAAGTTGGTGACATCAATGGTCGTCGTAGCCAAGGGTTCTGCAAAGAACCTCACCTGCTCATAGAAATAGCATCGAGCTCTCCCTGCGCTTAGCTTTCACACTGGCCGCGTTGTCAGGTGTTAGCATGTTGTTGGCCCCTCCGTATCTGGTAGATCCCTGGCCAGGCTGTGATGGTTGGTATCGTGGTTGAACAGGCTTTTCCTGCGGTATAGAAACATAGCTTCGAGACTCGTAAGAAGGTTGCATGGGCGAAAAGCCGAATTCTCCTGTGTCAACATATTGGTCCGGGTTGCCATTACTCTGAGAGCTCGGAGTCATGGTCGCATTTTGGGAGAAACTGCTCTGATTGTAGGCAGGCGTTGGTAGGTCAGTGAACATCTGCCGTCGAGGTGATCGAATGTCCTCAGGGGTCAAGGAGCCTTCACGCTCAAATTCGGTTGACCGAATGGAATCTTCATCGCTGGGTCTTTCAAAGATGGCTTCAAAGTCAGTCAAAAGCATTGCAAACACTGGTGCTGGAATGTTGAGTGTGGGCGAGAAGACGATGCCCACGTTCTTGACGCTCATCTTGTTTCGTTCCGAGTTCTGCACCACTTCGAGTAGATACTGTGACAGAGCTCGCAATAGATGGAAGTTGGCAGGTGGCAGCTGATGCACCAAACCATTGTACGCCGCAATCTTCTGCGGCTTCTGATCCAGTTCCAACACTTTAAGGAAGTCCAGATGCAGTTCCCTGGTGAGGATCGTGGCTGGCAACTCCCGAAGATATGTTTTGAAGAGCGAAGCGACCGCATGCACATCATAATCTTCCTCCTCCTCGGCAAGCAAGTCAATGTCTCCTTCTGTATTGAACCGATCCTTGAGAAGTCGAATGACAATGTTCGATCCACTAAGCCGGAACAGTCCTTCCTCATTCGAAGCATTCTTGACTCGAAGGAACTCAATGCACCGATAGACCACCGCAGGAAGATACACATTCACGTCGACTGGGGAATAGTATTCGACCGCCTCTTGAAGTTGCATACCAAACACAGGTCTCACATGACCGTTTCGATGAGCGCTAATCTCAGCCCGTCTCGACCGAGGCTGAGACTGTTGTTGAACAGGAGCTAACTGCTCATGCGAAGCTCTCCTAAAAGGATGGAAGAGGTTACGCTTCTTTTGCTCCCGCTCTTTGCTACCGCCAGATGCTGCGGACTTGTTTCCCCACAGCCCAGCATCAGGAATGACAGCGGCATTCATCGGCTTCGAAATGAGGGACTTCTGGGTCGGACCAGGTTCGTGTGCTAAGTCTGGGGTGTGGCTGGATGTGTTTGACGGTGATGAAGACTCGCCCAGAGATTGGTTGAACTGTGGGCTCCCGGCCGATCTTGAATCAGCATCTTCATTCATGCTTCGCTGAGACCTGACGTCCTTGCTATGCGAAGCCTGGATGCCGGCGCCATACGGCGACCTAGCTTCTGCGGGCGGCTTTTCGTCGATGTAATGCAGTAACGTCTCCACCCATTCGTCTCTTTCGAAGTCATTTTCCGCGCATAGGACGTGACGTACATGGCTGTTCATATCCTTACGCTTAGGCTCGAGGATGAGAAATGCATGCCGGTATTGATTTTCACTGTCAACCCCACTCGGTGGCGGATCACTCTGGGACTGTTTGCCAATCCGTGCATTTAACAGTTTGATTGTACCCAAATGAGCACCACCTGGTGCTTCAAAATACCTCAGTTCGGGACTGTCAAGAACAAAGTATCTTGATTTCCATCCTCCGAAATTCTTGCCTTTCTTCGTAAGATAGCCGGATTTGGTTGGAATGCCGGCATATGCGGATTGAACTGTTCCGTCTTGCGTGTCCTCGTCGGTCTGGGCAGGAGGGGGAGGTTGCGGCTCCAGCACGTCGGTAGACAAGAATCGACAGATGATGGCTGCAGCTTTTTCATCCATCGGAGTGTCCAGAAGACCTTCGAAGTAGACTTCTATTGCGACTCTCCGCGCATCGACCATAGCTGGAGAGTGGCCAGTAAACAGTCTTCTATCGGGAAGTTCAGGGAGGTCTGTACAATAGGGTCGAAGTTGTTGTTCGATGTTCGGAACAGAGCTCGGCATCTTTTCGATCCGCCAAAGCTCACGAGAAGTCGCTCGCTCGAAGATCGAAAGACTAAATACTGAGTTGTCGTCGACGGCCTTAAGTCCAAGAATACTGTTTCTTGAAGGGCGAAGACGCGACGAGGCTACCTTGATCTGGATAGAGGGCAGAGCATTCGGTGGTAACAAGAAGTCAGGCCAGGTCGGACTCATGAGCGATCGGTCCACTGATGGAACCTCGGTCTTACTCAGTGAAGATTCATTGCGACCTGGGTCGGCAGTACTAGTATTGCTGTCCACTTTTGCCAGAGGTGAAGGACCGACTCTTTTCTGACTATCCGGCGCAGGAGCTTGCTGACCAGGGGTGGTGGGCGCAGGTAGAGGTTGTTTTGGTGCTCTTGGAGACAGAGGAAAGTTGCTGGCCGGTACACGTGGTGACATGGGGAGTGAGCTCGACATGAGGTTATTGGCGAAGGGTCGAGGGCTCATGGGGAGACCAGGGCTTCGTAGAGGGATCGAGAGCTGTGCAGATGATACCGAGAGAGTCGAAGTGGGAGATAGATGATCCTGCGGCTTCGGCTGCGTCTGTGAGGAAGGCAAAGCTGGAGGTAGATCGGCTGGAAGCTGAGGAGCATCTTCGACGACGACATCTCCCGCTTCACCCTTGTCTTTCTTCGATCGACTCCTTGCTTCTTGTTCTTGAATGGCTAAAAGCTCCCGCTCACGGTCGTCTTCTTCCCGAGTCTTCCGTCTGCCTCGTTGCACAATTTCTCGCTCTTCGTCGTCATCTCCGTCGCTAATTACTACCTCCAAGGCAGCAAGTGTTGGATTGACCGCAGCATCATCCTTGACCGGACGCAAATCAAGAGGTCTTGGAGGGGCTTTCCTCGAAGCTTGAAAAGACTTGGAAGGCTTTTCCGACAGTGGTGTTGCTTCGGCCAAAGAGAAGACTGGTTGTGCCAAATGTGTTGCCAAGGTTTGCGTACGTGGTGCCTGCTGCAGATGAAGTGGTGGAGGCATCATTGCTGGATCTATAGGTGAATTGTCCGTCCGCGCACTGGAGGGCTTGCTCGGTGTTTCCTGCTCAGGCATGGGCAGTTCCAATCCGGCCGCATGGTTGCTTCCATTCAAAGAGCCTGCATGGTCTCCTTCGGACTGCGGCGAGTCGTTAATTTGAAGCTGGGATTGATCATTTGGGCCAGCTAAAGGCTGTGGTTGCACCTCTTTCGCCTTTTTGCGATAACGATCTCTCTCTTTTGTCATACGCTCTAGATCCTTGTTCAACCCCAAAAGTAGGGCCCTTTGCTTGTCCACGAGTTTCCAGAGCTGCGCATTTTGCGCTGCAGCTTGGCCCTTGTCCCTCAAGAGATGTGCTATCAGAGATTCAGCGGAGCCTGCTGTCGCTATCAGGTTGTAGACATCCTCCTGCGATGGATCTTTCGTCTCCCCTAGCGGCTTTTGCGGCTGCGAGACGCCTGAGATGTTTGAGATGGCCGAGTCTATGGATGATGTCCGCGGCATCATAAAAGGGGGAGGTGGCCTTGTAGAAGACGCGCTGTAGGAAACGGGAGAATCGGACAGAGAGCTTTCCACCTTTTCCTGCGACCCTGAGTCGCTCGTCCCACTCTCCGTCCTCTGGAAGGTCGGCGCAGTATTATCACCAAGTGTTGGGTTCGTTCGAATCTGGGTGTGACCGTTCGAGGGACTCTTGCCCTTCGGTATCTTTAATGTGTTGCTCTTCGGAACGTCATGAGAATCCGTCCTCGCCTCATGCAGATTATTGACCTCCGGGGCCCTGCCGTGCTGACCGACACTGCCGGATCTCGAGCCTGATAAAGAGCTCAAGTAGTCCCGCGGGATCAGGTTGTTGTTCAGCACAGTGTGGGCAGGCTTGCGAGAGGCTGAAATGTAGGCATGGGCGTCCGCCAGCGGAGGGGATGAAACATCGGCGGCTGTTTGAGCCAGACGAGAGTGTGGCGATCGAGATGTGGTGGTGTTGTCGCTGACGGGGGACATTTCGGGCAACGATTATTCGCGTGCATGAGGCACAGGCGTTGGCGTCAAGCCATTGGTGAGAGGGAATACCACTTAGGAACCGCTGACAGGCCAGCTGTACAGCGCGGCGTGTGAAGGTGGAGGAGATATTGTGATCTCACAGAGGGTCTAACGTGAACTGTGTCGAAGGGTTGTTCGCTCGTGCTCCCTGAGAAAAGTAAAGAGTGAGAAGGATGTGCTCCAACTGTGTCTGTAAGCGCCGGGACAAGCTGCGGAGGTTTGGAGGAGTTGATGATTGGACACCTCTTTGTTAAGGGAGGGTTGCCTCCTCTTCTGCAACTTGGTGCAGCAGGGGTAGATACAGTACATGCATGCTCGTGGGAGGGGTGGATACAAGTTGTCATGTGTATCTACTATCTGAGCATCCCCTGTCTACCTTGTCATGATCTGGAGTTCGTCTTGCTTGTTGGATGATGCGAGCGTGGTGTTGGAGGAGTGCGACTACAACTGCAGTAATTTACGGAGTACGGGGTACTTCCTGATACCTAGATACCCATCATAATAATGCTTATCCTTTTCTCTACCTAACAAAGTACGGAGTACGCTCTGACAGTCTTCCACCATAGGACGCAAAAAGGTCGTAAAGTCGAACTTCTCTCACTCACTCACTCACCGCAATTTGCAAGATCAATCTCCTAGTTTCAGGTCGCCAGTGAAATTCCTGAACCAACCCTCAAACATCCAAGGCACCGCATGAAACAAACGTCCATGCGGTCGGTTCGCTTCGGGGGCAACCCTAAAAAGAACTGAGCCCCATATTTTAGGCATTAGCCCCAACCTGCCTAAGAAATGCTCGCGCAGTGTCTGACGATGCCATCGCTTATGAGCCCACAATGATTATCAGGTTAAAATTGGCGATGCCCAGCTTACAGTAATGCAGAGCATCTGAGTCCCTGTTCAGCTGTGCCAGAGTGGCTTCACTATCAGAGATAAGAAGCCTTGGAGACGCAACATAGGAATTATTTGTGGCTTCGGTGACATTCGTTGATGCCCCGGAGTTCACGCTTATCCCTAGTACCTGGTGGCTTGACCCAGCGGGAGGCCAGGAAGTATCTTCGCGAAGCCACCAACCTTACTTAAAGTGTTCATGAGTGGAATCACCTTAAATGCACACACTGTCGATCAGTAAAAGTCTAGAATCTCAAGAGCCGAGGTGTGGTTGTTTGATCATGTCTCCTTTATTTGCCGCACCTTTCAGGCTTGCTATACACCATCACTTTACTGAGTAGGTTTTTGGGCATGGCGCTGACGATGCATGGGTGACTGAATGGTGCGCCGTTTCAGCTGCAGGAACCCGAGCCCGTAGTTTTGATAGTTGTTCTATGTGATTGGCTTGAAGACAACCCAATAGCTATAGTAGCACAGACCGTCAGGGGTTTCATAGACTTCATTTATGCCGACGAGAGTGCTCCCACCAGTCAACAATGCGGTCATGATTGATGGTAGTCTGCTGACCGATCCGCTGACCGAGATGTCTTAAAGACAAACCCGACCCTCCATCTTTTGGGTCGCGGATAATAGCGCCACGTTCTTTTTCGTGGGACGATGCAGAGCGACTCAAGATACCCTACTATGGCGATATCTTGCTGATGGCCTCTCACTAGCCTGTCGATGACTCGTGACAGATCTACGAATGCTGACGTCCGGAACTGCGCTCTGCCCTCGGATATGACTGCCCGCTGGGCCAGGATGTGATAGTAATGCTGCACCTATTGCTCTCAGGGTCGTTTGCGTTTACTCGACGTTCCGGGAGTTAAGTCTGCGCTAGCATTGTCCGACGATCCTGCAGACCGAAAGTCAATTGTCCTCTTCCCCGACACCGACAGTGTCTTTTTCATGGCCTGCTCCTTGACGCAGAGCTCGTACTGGCGTTCGAGAAGTGCTTCCTTATAACCACCTGCAGGAAGCCCCAATGGGTCATATATCTCTCTAGACAATGAGGTTCGGTACTGGTCTTCCTCCTCTAAACCCGCCCGAGCCATCAAGCTGGAGAGCAGACCAGGATTGCGGAAGGGTGATTTACTTGCCAGGTCCAGATTGAAGTGTACGCCTTTAGCTTTCAGCTCCAAGAATCGCTTAAACTTTGCGTCCAAGACTGGATTGGGCGACCCTGGCGGAGAAGACGGAAGCGAGGTCATGGGATGCGATGTCGCAGTCAAATGATGGATTATGTCCCTATCAGACATGGATTCTCGCATTTCCAGCAGAGAATCTTGCTCGGTTTCGTTCGCCGCCTGTTCAAGCATGACTGGCCCTACCATAGGTCCATTTTCCATATCTGCCATTGAGTCCCTTTGGATTGGTTTCGGCTCAGACTCAGGGGCAGAAATGGCATCTCGAACATTGTTTCCTTCGTGAGGAGGTTGATTGGGATTCACAGTAGAGGTCGTTGTCGTAGCACTCTCAGCTGCGTTGGTATCATTTTCGTCATCGCTGGACTCATAACCCACGAGCGCGCTCATACTTTTGCGGGGATGACGCCGAAGGCAGGGCTTGAGAGGAACATATATGAAATTCTATGTTTTTCACAACATGCCGGTCGTCGCCTTTATATCTGTGCCATAAGTACAGGTAATGCTTGTATGAAATTATTGGGCTAGAAATGATGAGCTGCGTTACTGAGTGAATGTTTTGCCGTATTGAGTACGGGGGAGTTCTGGTTCAGGCGGCAGGCGCATACGTCGACTGCACCGCGGCCGGCTTCATTTGATGAATACCTACATGGCTCTTTCATACCTCAATTCTTCTTCATAACCACCAACACATCCTCCTTCGCTATGGCTTCTCTGTCAAACTTTGGGCAGATGCCCTCCGATCAGCCTGGCTACTCTTTCTCGAATACCGGCACATCTAATGAGGCGTCTGGAGCAAGACAGCATGCCTTCTACCCGTAAGTTCAACAAGATCTGGCCATACTATACTGAACAGCTGACAATTCGCAGATACGCAGACAATGGTGGCTCGACGTTAGGAATCACAGGTGCCGATTTTGCCATCCTTGCAGGCGACACGCGATCAACCTCCGGATACAACATTAACACCAGATACGAACCCAAGCTCTTTCGGATTGGCGACGACGGTGACTCCTCCTCAAATATTGTACTCTCAGTGGTTGGATTCGCAGCGGATGGACACGCATTGAAGGAACGACTGGATGCAATTGCAAAAATGTACAAATACCAGCACGGCAAGCCCATGAGTGTCAAGGCATGCGCACAACGATTATCAACCATACTCTACCAAAAGCGGTTCTTCCCATACTACGTACACGCGATTCTAGGTGGATTGGACGAGGATGGAAAAGGAGCACTCTATAGCTATGACCCAGTGGGCAGCTACGAGCGTGAACAATGTCGAGCAGCTGGTGCGGCGGCAAGTCTGATCATGCCTTTCCTGGACAACCAGGTCAACTACAAGAACCAGTACATTCCAGCTTCCGGTTACGGTCATGAGCTGCAACAGAGGCCAATCGAAACTCTTCCCCAAGATGTCGTCGTTGGACTCGTCAAGGACGCCTTCACCAGTGCCACAGAAAGACATATTGAGGTTGGTGACGGCCTTCAAATGCTTATCATCACGAGAAATGGGATCGAGGAGACCTTTACGCCATTGAAGAGAGACTAGGGAGATGGAGTCGAGGAGACCTTCACGCTGAAGAGAGACTAGAGGGTCTTGAAGACCATCGAGACTTGGCTGGCGTTGCCTTTGTACGCATATTCTGGCGAAATAGGGAAAACCCTAGGTTTCAAGGCGAAATGTATTGATTGATTTCACCTTCTATGGCTTATTGAGACTCTACATCTCACATAAAAGCCCAAAGGAGCCACCTGACTCCCACCGCTCTGAAATCATTCGTCCAACGCCGACATAACATTTTCCCTTGGCCGCGCCCAGTCGTAAAAAGTGCTTCATGCATTGCAAATCAAAATCTTTCTTTCATCCGACTCGCTACCGTTCTCAAATTGCCATACACTTTTCCAGGCGGAGCACCCAAAATTAAACTCACAACCGCTTCTCTTGCAATCCTGATGTTCTGGAATCCACCTAGAATATGGATCTTGCTGTCGGCCAACACCACTCTCGTCTTACTCGTGTTCTCAATGGCGAATTTGGTCTTTCCATCCTTTCCAGCTATCCGACCGATTGCTCGTCCCAGATGCTCACCGTGAAGGGTCTTGACGTCTTTAATCTCGAACGTCTCGATATACAAGTCATCCAGCCGCAACAAGGCAATAGCGTCATCCACGTCGAACCCCAAGGTGAAAGCCAGCACGAAATCGGCTCCTTTCTGAAGTGCGCCTCCATCGGTAGTGGCTCTTGAAGTTCGTAGTTCAACGGCTTTAGACTTGATGTTCATCCGTACTTGCAATTTCAAGTGTTCGACGAGCGGAGGGTATATCTTTGGCCAGTTCGCTTTTAATGGCGACATGCGGTGCGGAGGGATGGGGACTTTTCGCGACTGTATTCGTACGGATATGGGCGAGTCTGTTTCTGAGGCGGGTGCAAATCGAGGTATTCCTTGTGGATCTAACTGCATATTTGTGTCGTCTGTAGATTGAGGCGCATCCTGCAGGTCGCTATCTTGTGGTTCCGTGACAATTTCGACATCAAGATTCTCATCGGCAGTATTTTGCAGTTCAGAGTTGTCGTGCACTTCGGTGTCAGCGAGCCCCTCGGGAGCGCGCTGTAGCGCCGTGGGAGCAGGCATTTCGGATTTTTTTGGCTTTTATTGAGGACTCGCTGGTGAGGTTTTGAGGCAAGGTTGTCCGTGGTAGAAGAGTTCTGGATCTTTACTCTCATGTGGTGGTGGTGATGGGATCGGCAAAGGCAAAGAAATCTTTTTCTCCGCACGGGCGAATGCAGGCGGTGGATCAAAAAGTTGACGGGCTTGATGGGTGGCTGAAGTTCGTCATGCTTTTCTGCATGTGAACTTGCAATTGTGCATACTGCACCTACAAACGACTGCCTCGTCATCATCATTAACGCCGATCACGAAGGACTCATTTCTTGGGTAGACACACTGCCTCAACGAGCACCGAAAAACACAATGACCAGACAAATATGACGGATGTCTTCGTCCGGGGCATACGCCATGTCTCGAAGTCTGCTGCCCTACCGCCCCGAGCGAGCCCAGTAGTACAACTCCCAGTCATTACTGAACCAAGCTTTAGATACCATCTACCACGACGGATATCCTTCTTGACCACTCGAAGATCACAGCATGGTAGACGATACAAGCCGACCAGCGATTTCTTGTGTCGAGGAATATGTTTGACCAAGTCTGCTTCACTACAGTCACCACAGTCACGGTCAATACGCAGCGTATCGGGCAATGGTATTGCCGCGACAAGCCCGAGCCTCTTAGGACTACAATTATCTACCAAGCGAATATGGAGGCACAACGAATTCGCAAGGGTGCTCTCAAGAGGCTTTCAAGAGACACGTGGACGTCTGAAAGAACCCGACACCAAAAGAGAAGGATCAGAGGGACATCAGGTCAAGACCAACCCAACCAAACCAGGCATAGCACATAAAGATGCGTCGAAACCTGTCTCTGGCCATAAGGAGCCACATCATGAGCACTTTTACGACAGAATACACATGCCACAGTTCCATCGGCCAACGAAGGAAGAGCTTCTGGCTGCAGCCACGGGATTCTGGTCTCGATTACGAGTACGCTTCAAGTGGTTGACGATCAAGAGTACGCGACCCTTCAATATGGACGAGATCGTGGGCTTCATCTCCTGGATCGCCCTGGGCCATGTAATCTGGATCGTCATCGGGACTACAACATTCGTCTCATTGGCAATATGGGCCATTAACACTGTCTTCGCTCAAGAGACTTTGGCCGGCTGGATCGGCAACTACCTCACCAAATCATCCGGACTACAAGTGGTCTTCGAGTCCGCCATTGTACCGAAATGGGGAGACGGAGTTATTACATTCAAAAACGTCTTTGTATCCAGGCGGCCTGGACAACGCAAGTCCCGCGTAACCAAGGGCTCACCTGAAGCAGCGGCACAAGCGTACTCTGCCGAAGACCCAGTACCCCCCGAAGAACAGAACTACACACAATTTGACATCACTATCGGCGAAATTAACGTGACCCTCTCCTTCAGTAAGTGGTGGAACTCGAAAGGTCCGCTCCAAAACGTGGAAGTCAAGCACGTCCGAGGCGTCGTCGACAGAACCCACGTCTACTGGACCGGCGAACGAGTCGACCCGAAATCATACCGCCACGAGCACCACCCAGGCGACTTCGAAATTGAATCCTTCAAGATCGAAGACCTTCTAGTCACCGTCCTCCAACCAGAAGGTTTCAGACCCTACCCCATCAGCATCTACAACGCCGACCTCCCTCGCCTGCGAAAACAATGGCTCTTCTACGACTTTCTCTGCGCCAACAGCATGACCGGTGAATTTGACCGGTCGTTATTCACAATTCACCCCCGCCAAATCCATTCCTACACCGGACTGGTACTTAACGAACCCAACGCCAACGACCCATCCGACGAGCCCTGGAAAAAGCAATCCCGAATCAGAATTGACGGGATAAACATCGATCACCTGAACCGTGGAGCAGGCGGTCCTTTATCCTGGATTCACGAAGGCAATGTCGACATAGTAGCCGACGTCATGATCCCCAACGACTGCGAAGAGTCTGTTATGAAAGTTATGACCGATTTCTACGAGCGCATGGAGTCCGCACTTACATCGAAAAAACACTTTGAGTCGCCACTGGCCCGCGACGACACTACCGGCGCTCTAGTCAACGCCGGCATCGCTGTAACTGCCCCCACCAGCACAAATCCCGAGTTCAAGGCCACACAAGAAGAAAACAAGCGCTTTCTCGTCATGGATTTGAGAATACACCTCAACGATGTCCGTGCCGTGGTCCCACTATTCACTCGAGATTTGTCTTATATCAACAACGCGCTTATAAGACCGATAGTAGCGTACATCAACTCGCGGCGGACGTTTATCCCTATAAATTGTCGCGTGGTGAAACGTCTGTCGGACTTTGACGGGAGTTGGACCGTCTTTGATTCCGGGCTCATGGACGATCTGGGCGCGGAAGTGTACGATGCGTTTGCTCGGGACGTTACAGATGAACAGGCGCGAATGAGACGATTCAAGAAGGTCGGCCTCTGGAGCTTACAGCTTGCTGCGCAAGCAATCTTTCTTGTGAGTGCTTTCTGATATATTGAATAGGCCCAATCGCTAACATCTCGTGCTCACAGGGTATGGCTGGCGGTGTTGCATAAGCACAAGCTGGAGTAATGAATTTATCTTACGAACCACTCTTCTCTCGGGTACGGTAATGCAAGGTGCAAAAAGCGAGTCGTTGTAAAGTACATAATTCGCAAGCGGATTCCATAACATTCGAATTGAGGCTGGAGTTTTGCAGGTCATGGGGGTGTACATCGGGCGTATATTACATTTCAGCGTTCATAGATATGGTGCACTGGGTGATGATGCCATTGGGGACTTCACAAGTCATCGCTATTAAGAGGCCTATGAAACTCAAACGAGATCAATTGACCTTCCCTGCGACGCTGTCGAGCAGGGACACGACCAAATATTCCATGCTTTCTGACACAAGGGTGGAAAGATGAAAGGCAGAATGTGAATGTATGCACACCTCTAGTCTGCTGGTCCATAATCTTGAAGAACAACAGGTCTGAAATAGGTATGTCAGGAACTAGTGGACCTCTTCAAGGCAAACATCAACCGAAGCAGAGTTTGACAGGAAGAAGCCGTGGTTCTTCGCTCTGGCGCGGGAAATGCTGAATAGCATTGTGACTTGTGATCTCCGACCATGGTATGAGTGCGGTCGCAGACGTATGTTCTGTTCGAGTCGCGCTGTTGACGTACAGGGAAACCATGCAAGTCGATTGAGGACGAGCCCAGGAAAAGCTTGGAATGAATATATTTGGGTATCTTTGGAAGAGGAGGGAATTAATATACAGCATCACTCACAATACTCACTTAGTGGAATGGTGCATGGTCTTATGCAGACATCTTGAGACTTCTCGTCTGCCATTGCTCTGGGTCCTGCTCGATCCAGTCCTTTTTCTCACCCAAAATGCACACAGACTTCGAGTCTGTAGGCAGCTCCATCAAGTATTTCTGTGCGACTCTCTGAACATCCTGCTTAGTGACGTCTAACAGGCTTTCGCGCATCTTTTGATCCATTTCTTCAGTTATGCCGTACAAGAACTCTTTGCCTCCTTCGCCGCTGACACTTCTGGGCGCGTCGGTACCTTGAAAGATGCTCAGCTTGCTCTCTTCCAATTCTCGGCTGCTCCAGTCCTTGTCTCGGGCGTATTCACCAGCTCGCTGGAACACACTCAGGGAGTTTCGTGGATTTGGATCACGGTAGGATGACATGGTGAACAGCCCGCTGATAGGACTTGCACTTGCTGACGCACCGTAGGCGCCACCCTTCTCTCTCACTTCAGGATGCAAGAAGTTGTGGACAAGAAGTTGACCAAGCACTGTCAGCGGTGCTTTGTCTGGTGAAGAGTAGGGTGCCGTTTGTAGACAGCTTCCAGTATACGAAACCTGGAAAGGTAGATCAAAAAATGTGCGTCTCGAGAGGGAA
>Ga0181466_1000356_pt1 | contig 17157 bp, 12 predicted proteins | sample InSIn4gowninarea_FD_119078 | JGI IMG/M metagenome (GOLD analysis project Ga0181466, IMG submission 119078) | Clean room microbial communities from NASA Spacecraft Assembly Facility at Jet Propulsion Laboratory, Pasadena, California, USA -... ... | reverse complement strand
GAGTAATTGTGCTCCTTCAACCAATTACAGGAATGGAACTGATCCAATCATCAATGGAAGGTATTTCTTCCATCCCTAGAATATATTTAGTCAAATACCGTAGATAAAGGGGATGCCCTTCTGATTTTTCTGCCAGTTTAGATATTTGACTTTCGTTAAGCCCTCTTTCTTTTACATGCTCGGAAAGATATTTTTCCGCATTCTGAATTGACAGTGGTGTAACCTTAACTTCTTTTGATGCATCAATTGCGGTCTGGAATGCATTAGGTAACAACTCTTTTGATGTACATGAGAAAATCACCTTGATGTGTGGAGGTAACTTAACATGCAACACAGAGAGAAAGTTATCTATTTTAGATTCGCTAACATCGTCCAAACCGTCTATGATCAAAAAGGCTATTTTCCCTTGTTGTTGATAATGCAAGGATAACTGCTGTATCGCCTGGTGGATTTCTATTATCCTATCATTTAATGATTTTTCAGCCTTGGGTTTTGGTGGCGGACTGTTATATAGGGTACGATGACAAACTTCCTCTACCCATCTCATAAAGAAATCCGGTGTTGCCCTGATTTGTGTTGGAATTTCTTCGCTCTCCGGAACCTTTACAAAAAATCGGTCGCTTATAATATGATTGTCAGCCACTAATTCCAATTGAGCAGCTATTGTAGTTTTGCCTGAACCCGGGCTGCCACTTACCAAAAAATAACTCCCATCAATTTGCGCTGCAACTACATCATTTATTTTTTGCAACACTTCCTCATTGGGCGTAGTATCTGATATATCACTTTCTATCGAATCTGGTATAGAATGCCCTTTTTCGATAGTGACAATGATATGGTGCTTAATCAAAGTCTCAGCAATGCTACTGATACTTGTTGCGCCAAGTGTTCCTACGGTATCATACCCAATTACGCCTACTACATGCCCATTCATTACTAACGGCGCACCTGACAATCCATCAAATTGTTCAAGATTGCCGTATTGCTCACACTCTAAATCCACATCCCATTTTGTGCCATTATTAGTTCGAGAGACATTACCAGTATATCTTCCACCAGAGTTTACCCTTTGTGTCGGGAACCCATAAGTTTCCCAATTTTCATTGTAGGGAATTTCTATCTTTTTCAAAGGAAGTACAGGAAAAATAGTTGCAGATTGATTTTTAAGTTCCAGTATAGCAACATCTCGATCTAATATTCTTTCCAATATTTCAACTTCTACCTCTGCATCATTTAGATATAATTTTACTGGTTGCCCTTCAGGAAGATTATGCTCAGATGTAAGTAAGATTTGTTTATCTCCATCCGTAGTAACAAAAAAGGCTGTGCCCAAATTACCTCCGCAGGTGACTTGCACTGTTGCAACTTCTATTTGCTTTGGGTTTAATATTTTTTGATTCATAATGTTAGTGTATAAGGCTGCTGATCTAAATAGTGGATTGAGTAATTGTGCTCCTTCATCCAATCTTCCCTCTCAAAACACTTTGAACTATCGGTTATATAATTAAAATATAGTTTTCTGTGAAAATCTGCTTTCCTGGTAATGATGTGTGCTATTGTTTCTTTGTCCGGGTGATTATGCTTTTGGCCATTAGTAGAGATAAGATACCTTTCTGAATCAATTCTGTTTAATAACTCACGGTTGATATTACCAAAACTGCCATGGTGAGAAATTTTAATCAAATCAAAGATTATTGTTCCTTCATTTTGATATTCATTAAGAGACTGAACTATTAAGCCAGGATGGGCATCTGCCAGAAAAAGTAATTTTTTGTTTTGAACCTGTAAAATAAAGGCAATGGAACTGCCATTTGTAGCGGTATCATCTTCATCAAAAGGCGTTTTTAATAATTCTTCAAGAGTTTCTACTGTAGCAGAAATTTGCTTTGGGCCTACATTAGTTTTCTCTTTTTCCCATGACAAAAGCATCTCAAATGCATCATCATATAATTGCGTATTTTCCGAATTGAAATTAACGCCATACTTTTTTAATTCATCATTCCATAGGTTTTTCAGCTTTTCTAACTTTTGCTTGTCAGGGGATAGAAGATATATATTGGCATCAGGCTTGAGTTCTACTTTGGAATTTTGTCCAATACAAACAGCCTGATTATTAAAGTCGCTATTCCATAAGTATTTTCCTTGTAGAAGCAGTGCGCCAACTGTTGTTCCTTGTTCTGCACTGATTATTTGCTCTCCTTGTTTGCTTTCGTTTTGGGGAAATCCTCTTCCAATTATCTGTTGCAAAATTCGCTCTTGCTTTTTATCTATTTCACTTTCCCTTTGTTCACAGAGATGGCGATATGTATTATGCCAAACTTCTTTAATTGTTATAAACCTTTCAGAATTGTTGTCTTTCAAAAGCCTTATTGCTCCTTGAATATGATCCGCGTCAATATGTGTTAAAATTAGCTTTTCAAGGGTTGCTCCGCTTTCACCAATTTGTATCAAATCATTCTTTAAAAAATTTTGGAAAGTATCAACAAAGCCACAATCAATAAGTAAATGCTTTTTCTTTGTTTCAGTTTCTCCAAAATTTATTAAGAAACAATCGCCGTATTTGGCTGGGTAACATTTAATTGTTATTAACATATTTCAGATAATGGTCGCATTTCAAACTTGCTTAAAACAGAATAGGGCTTGCCGATATACCGGCATTAGCATTCTGTCAGCCCAAATCTATAACTTAAGTTTAAAAGTGAAATATTGTTGAACTTACCTTCAACAGCCGGTATATCGGCAAACCCATGTTATCAGCCGGTATCCATCCTTGCAACATATAGTCGTGAATGGCTTTCATCGCATTTATCAGATGTTCTGCCAAGTGATTATCAAAGACGAACTTAAGTTTCCACCCGTGATGTGGAGGTGGCGAGAACGCTAATCATACCTTTGATCCCATTTTGAAACTGATGACGGAAATCAAAGCCGGCTAAATCGCTCAATGCTTTTTTTGACATACCAGCCCTAGCACATATACTGCTGAGGCTGTTTATCTTATGTTGCTGCACTTCATAAAAACCAAAGCGTTAAGACGAGTTCCCCTTATACGTTATGATACGCACATCTGGGTATACGTTAAAATCCCAACTTTTTTAGCAAAACCGTACATTCATAAACCTTAAATAATAGGGTCGGCCACCGCTAGCACGAGGTCATGTTCATTATGTTCAGGAATCAGTTACAATCGTTTACATTACTAAAGTAAGACGCTGGAAATAGGGAAACTAAAAAGAATCGATCAAGAGTGAGGGTGAATGGAATCGTCCATCAGGGACAAATTCTCCATTTATCAGGGTTTCTTTTCCCAATTTTGTGGGAACTAAATTTAGAATAAAAAGCTGCTTTATGAAGGAGATGAATGTAAGGGGCGGAATTTTGATCATTGGATCACTTTGGTGGCAGGACCATCTGGAGATAAGGGGTGATGACAAGCGTAAAAAATGGCGCAGGGACTACCTAGATACATCCTCCGAAATCCGCGTCTGGGTACCGATTCGCTATGGCCGGCTCTCGGGCGGCAGCCTATACACGATGACCTTTGCGAACTCGGTCCGGGAAACGCCCGGCACTGGATTCGTCTTACCCTTTCGAAGCAATCCGGTCAACGATGTCAAGGCATTGAAGCGAGAGGCATCTGCACTATCAGAGGCCGAAGGCATGGAAGGCCAGTTCATCCGAAGGGTAAAAAAACCTTGGGGTGTCTTGGCGATTCTCCCCAATCCAGCATTATTAGAGGAAAATACGCGGGAAGCGTTGTTGTTATGGTGGTCATCCCAACTGCAAAGAGAGGCAGGCTATCCAAATTTTTCACCCAACAATTTCCGTCACGGGGAGGAAGAGCCCTGTATTTGGCAGAATGGTTCCCTGAACATTCCGTGGCCGACAACTGTGGACCCTGCAGTACAAGTGGCATTGGACGGGTATCATTTCTTACTCGCCACTGCTACCCTTCCCACCGGCCTTGACTATCCGGAAAATGCAGTAGTGCAAGCCAATGCCGAAGAGGATTCGTATCGCGAATATTTTTTAAACAACCACCTACACGGCATTCGCACTTTTCAAGACGAAGATATCCTGGCTGCAAGCGTTCCCTTACAGCAACGATTGACCTTTCTAAATTTTAAAAAATGACAGTTGAACAATTGACCACCGCGGTGGAAACACAGTTTCGAGAGATTTCAGCAGCCCTCTTTAATGGGAATATACGGTTCCAGGAAATCGCGGCGACCGACCACGTATTTGCGGAAGCAAGTCCCATGTTCGGAGAGAACATCCTGCGGTACAGCCCTACCAATTTTCGGTACTTCTACAGGCTGGAAAAATACCTGTGTAACGTAGTAGATCTGGTCAATGTGAGGGTGATCGAAAAAGGTTTTCCAAAGCTGGCGGTAACGGACACAATCCTGAACTTGTCCGCTACCGAACAGATCGCCGCTTATGAGGACAAAGATGTACCCAGCCACGCGCAGTTTGTCGAACACATCTTCATCCTCAATCTATTCGTTTTTTTACACGAATGTGGCCACCTGACCCAGGTAGTAAGCGAGGTCGAAGAAGGGCCAGCCACCAACCATTTTGGGGAATTTAACGCCGACTACTTTGCACTGACGAAGATCCTTCAGTACTACAACACGATGAAAACGGCACGCCCGGCCGCCTATGTATCTCGGGTACGGACTTTTGGGAGTGAACAACACTTTATCCGCTTAACGATTGTGAAGGCACTGACCGTCACTTATTTTGGTGTACTTCCGAATTTAGATTCTATGGATACGGAAACCCACCCGGCTATCCGCAAGCGGTTTTGTTATTTATTGGTCCAGTCCGTGCAGCAGCTTAACGCCAACTTCCAATCGCTGTTCGTTTCAGACACCCTTCATGATTTTCTGGTTGACATCTTTAAGACTATGCACTTTTTGGAGAATTTCGTTTTTGAAACCGCCGAGCGCCTCTTCGATAACCTGACGGTATGCCTCTCCGATTTTAAGGAAATTGACGAACACTTAAAAAGCGGATCCAACTTTCAATCCCTGAATCCATAGGTATGAATAAAGAACTTCGCAAACACCTTATTGACCACGCCCGTGCGAAAAGTCCTATTGCCTATGGAAAGGTCATGCAACAATTGGAACTGGATAACAATATCAAAGAACACCGGAATTTGTTAAGCGAAGAGTTGGCAGACATCTCCAGGTTTGAGCATCGCAAAGGCCGGCCAATGTTAAGTTCAATGGCCATGTATGCTGACAAGAAAGTGACCGGCCCCGGATTCTATGAATTGGCAGAAGAGCTAGGCCACGGCGAAGCGCTCTACTTAAGGCGGATTGATTTTTCAAAAACGATGCAACAACGCTGTTATGATTTTTGGATCAACCCTGCCAACTACACGTCCTATTTAGCCGATACCGCTGAAGCAACCGGCGTTGCCGCACCAACACATCCGGATTTTTTCACGCAAGAAGACATCGATTTCTTTTCCCTTTGGATTAACCAGGTTTATGATAAATCCGATGTGGCCCACGTAACAGCGAAAAACAGGATCATGGATACAGTTGGCAGCAAGGTCGTCTACTGGGCCCGGCAATTGGTGAAGCGGGTGGATACCTTCACCGGTTACGATCCGCGGGTATGGCAAAAGCAAGGCTGGGACGATAGCTCTGGGACGAACGAACGCGTGGTGAGGTTCAAACATTATAGTTGGGCGAGGCTGTTTAAAGAGGCAGATAGGGGAAAGGACATCTTCTTTACCGTGCAGGCGGATGGCGCCGATAAAGCACTGGTGTATAAACTGGATTACTTTTTTGAGAACTATTCAAAGCTTTCGGATAGCCAGAAAGAGTTGTGTAAGCAACTAATTCCGGATGAGTTGAAATGGATCGAAATTCCGTATGATGAACTACCGGACTATAGTTGGGAAAGGCTGCTGGAAGAAACAGAGGCATTTATTCGTGACAATGAATACGTCTACGATCACATCATCATCTCCGTGTGGACAGGTGTTATCGATGTTCCGAAACTATCCAACCGCCTCATTCGCCGCGAAACGCCCTCTAGTGGAATCGATGCGTTGCCAATGAGGAACGTCAAATTCACCGGTTTCGATACCGATTGGAAGGGGAAGGCTGAACAAGCTGAAAATTGCGGAGCCATGGGCGAACAACTGGTGATGGAATATGAGAAAGCCGCTTTAGAACGAAACGGGCAATCGGAGCTGGCAAATCAAGTGATGAAAATGCAGGACGGCAGGGGCTATGATATTCTTTCCTATCATCTGGACGGTTCAGAAAAGCATATTGAAGTCAAAACTACGACTGAAAATGAGGAGACGCCTTTCCCCATTTCTATCAACGAAATAATGTACTCAGAGAAGTACCCGGAGAAATATTATCTGTATAGGGTATTCAACTTAAAACCGGCGAGTCGCATAGCAGAATTTCACGAGTATCAAGGGAACCTGGCGTCCGATTTCCTTTTTGAACCGGTGGGTTTTGTCGCTCACCGCAAACGACGGTAAGATACCAATGGCAAAAAAATGCCTTGTGCACTACTTACCAAGACAGACACGGTTCATTACAAACATCAACATAGACAACCATATACCGAATGAAACAAATCACGACCACCGCAGCCTTCCGCCACCTCATAGCGGCGGCCCAAAAGGGCAATCTTACCTTCTTGGCAGGGGCAGGAATTTCCAAAATTCCGCCGTCGAATCTTCCCTTGGGCAATGACATCAAAGATTACCTGATTTCGTTAATTACAGCAAATTCTGCACTAACCAGCCACCGCGACAACATCCTTTACTCTCCGAAATACAAAAAATTAATACCAGAATTGATCTTTCAACCTTTGTACGAAACACTGGAAGCCAAAATGTATGCAGCATTTGACATCTTGGACTCAGATGCTTATAATCACGTGCATGAAGTTTTGGCCTGGTTGGAAGTACACAAAAATGCACGTCTCTACACCACTAACTTTGATTTACTGATTGAAAAATCCTCACGAGCAACGGTAGACGTTGAACATTTACATGGTGCGCTCAATGAGCCGGATGAAATGACCATTCGAATCTATCAAGTGGGCCGGGGCATCCAACGGAAGATGGCGACTCAGTTTCAATCTACTAACAAGGGACGCACCCTTTTTGTTATCGGTTATTCGGGCAACGACAAGGATGTGGTCACGCTACTGAACCAAACTGCATTTCAGCAAATATACTGGTTGATGCGGGACGCAACAGATGATTGGACCCTATCGAATATTAAAAAGCTGACCCATCATGACACGAATATATTTCAGGGTGATTTGAAAACATTTTTTCGAAACGCCATTAGCCACTATTCGATACCCGCCACCACAGTTGGAAAGAAAGGCACAGCAACGCCCTTAGTGGTGAAAGACATTGGGATTACTCAGGTAGAAGCCTTGCGTTGTATTCAATCCATTTACTATACAATCGGGGAGTACAAAAAGGCGTTAGCAGTATGTGATATAATTTTTAGAAACAAAAAGGCGAAGTTCACTGCACAAGACAGGGCTTGGTTTCATCAGGTTGCGGCAGACAACATTACCTGTATAGGCATCCACTTCCGAAGCGCTGTTTCTCATATCAATAAATCCATAGCACTCAGTAAAAAACACCGCAATACATTGGATTTGGCTGAGGCGTACAATGCCATCGGAAATACTTACGGTCAACGCAGTAAATCCAATGCAGCGGATGCCCTAAACGCCTTACGCCTTGCAAAAAGAGCAGCCGATAGCTTGCTGAAAAAAAAGTTACCGCTCCTTCAACAGGACCAGTTATACGTTCTGCTCGGAAAGATTCATAACAACACTGGTTTGGCGTACGACAGTCTTGGCGATTATCATAAAGCCATCGAACACTACAAACGATCCATTGCTTATAAAAAAAAAGCAGGTAACATCACCGCTATAGCCGTCACACAGGCCAATATCAGTTTATGCTACCGTTCCCTAGGGGATCGCCGTTATCTGTACTGGGAAAAAAAAGCGGAAGAAATCTTTTCACAGTATGGGCTGTTTTACCGACTCGGTTATCTGTTCCGCGAATTAGGCGCCCGTTCAAAAGAAAGTCAAAGAACCGAGGCGATTACTTATTTGGAACAGGCACTTCAGGTCTATGAAGGGAATGTACCCGACGCCACATTCGATATTACCCTAACCAAACGTAATCTGATTGGACTGAAAAAAAAGTAAGGTAACAGCGCCGGGATATATCGAGATATTCATCGGCCTAACTGTTGTCAAACCCTTGAGCTGTTTCTTTCATTCCATATCAATATCATATTCACAGTAGATATAACCTTCCAATAATTTATAGTCCCTCTGCCACTGTACCTTTAGAATTGGATATCCGTCCCCGTCTTTCGGATTCACAACTTTATAGGACTTGTCACAAGGGGCCGTAATAGATTTGTCGAACTCGCAGTGCAGGTAGGGCAAGATATTGGCACTATGTGATAGTATAATTCGATGGCCATCAAAACAGGCAATGTTGTACTCCCGTTATTTCTTCCGAAGCATTTTGCTCGTTTTCCCAGGCCATTTTTATTTCAGTTGTGAAATCGAAAAGGAAAGGAGTGGAGATACGGTTGTATTTGTCAAAGTAGTCACAATGATTGCAGACGCCGATCAGTGACTGGTCGTTGGTCCACCGCGTTTTTCCCTCATCGTTATAATTTTCAGCAGCCATACAATCATGTCAATCAGACGCCCTTCACCACATTCCGGGCAAAATGGGAAATTTATATCTATTAGCTCCTCGATATCCCCTGAATGATTTATGACGGCAATTTTATAAAAGGCGTCTGTTTCCTTTTGAAGCCGCTCATAATCTTTTAATTTTTATAATCCGCATTGGTCGTAACATCGAACCAAAATGCTTTATTCCCCTAGTTGGCCGGAAAAATCAGTACGGTCCCCTACGTCAGCACCAACCGAAAGCGTAAATTCTTTTCGGTACTTTTGGTAAAAGCCCATGTAGGATTGAGGCCTCATCGTCCTTCTGTACCTTTCTAGATATTCAAAAGCATTGGTTTGACCCTGATCTCCTTTATGAAAGGTGGAGTAGAGGATGCGCCTAATTTTGGTAAAATCGTCTATAGTACAAATATCTTTTGTCTTTGACAGCATGAATGAACGAAAAACGTAACCAATAGTTTTCCGAAGACGTTATGGCTTTTTCTGACCAACTCAGCTAATCACAAATGCGCATCTAAAAAAAGCTCCTTGGAAAGTACGGCCGCTTGGTTATACTTCGCCGTGACGGCAAAAAAATCCTTGATGGGTATTTGTTTTTCTGCGGTTCCCCCGTCGCTAAACACACGTACAGAGAAGTGGGCATCCACCATTTCCTCAATTGTTTGATTCGATATGCAGACCGTAACAGAAGGCGTTTTCACTTTTTGATCAGGATACATCTTCTTCACTGGAAAGGAAAGGGTGATGACGTCATCATATTGATCATAGGGTACATCTTTGTTTCGCTGTTTCTCAAACATTGTTTTGGGCACTGTCCATTCGACTACAACATCAGTCACTGTTTCATCTCCACCGTTTTTCACTTCTACTTCGCACACATTGTAGACTGAGCGGTACAAACCGTATTGCCGCCACCCCCCGCTAATTTCCTTAGCATGGATCCGAACCACTTCCAGGGCATTTTTTCTTTTCATCAAGGGCTCGAATGGTGAGGGCACCAGTGGCTCTATTTTCGGCAGGCTGCTTCCCACGGGCGCAAACTGGATCAAGGGTGCATCCAATAACTTGGCAAACAGTTTTGTTTGCCAATCTTTGCTTTGCGTATCAACGATCTCGCGCGCCTTCAGGCCCAAGGGCACGATGTCATCACGAATGCCGTCAAAAGATACCAAAATATATTTTTGGGGATAGCTCTGAATGTCCTTGATGATGAGACTATACTCTTCACCCACGCCTCCCTTAAACTCTTCCGCCTTTTCCTTATAGGATTTGGAAAGAACGATAATAATCTTATCATAGCTGACCATGGCTTGATGCATCATCTTCACAAAATCCAGGGCCGTATTTTTCTGTAGCAGCAGCTCGTCTATCTCCGCATCGAAACCGCTTTGGCGAAGGTGGTCTACGAAACTGAGCACCGTCTCTTTGTGACCCGGTTCCCAACTATAAGACACGAATATTTTTGTACGTTTTGTAGGCATAACGCTTTCATTTAGTTTCATTTCTTCAGGCATGAAACCTGCCTGATCCTGGATCCAATTATTAAAATTCGTTTCTTTATACAGCAGCTGAATGCCTTTTGAGTGACAGAAGGCTCGCATGCGGAGAATAGCACCGGGTCCGGTACCGATATACGTGTTCGATCCGGCTCGCACGGCTATATAAAAAGCATTTCCGATTCGGACCGCGTAACTGATGTCAGCAGCAGAACAATCAACCAGATTTGGGTACAGAAATGCGGCGTAATAGGGCTGACTGCGGCGGACAAATTCTTCACATGCAGCGCCTTGCACAGGCTCATGAATCTCAAACACGAGATTTTCTTCACTGGCCCTCTTTTCCAAAAGCAATATCAGGTGATCTACGGAGTCAGATATGTCTGGATCACCGAGAATAATGACAGGAGATCGCGTACTGTAATGGGCGTCAGGCTTCATCGCTGCAATTTCCGAAAAATTTACTCCCAGTGCAAAAACTTTAGCGACCCCGTTTCTTGTTCATCCGTTAAGGAATCCCCTCCAGGTAAAGGCCTTGGATGCACTTCGCAGCGTGAAATTCGTTCCTTTAATTTCCACATCCCATTGGCTAAGGGTTTCTATTTCATTATTTTCTATAACAAAACTCGGTTTCCCATTTCGATCATTTAGCCACATTGAAAAACGAAATCTTTGTCCTGGTTCTTCTCCTGGTTCTATCTTCATGATTTGTTTACCGTCAATGGTTAGGATTGCATTTACATTAGAGCAGTCAACACTACCAAAATGGACAACGGGGTGGTTTGAACCTATATCTAATTGCTCCACCTTTAGGCCGGCTTTAAAAACAAATGGATTTGAATTGCATTCAGCAATTGTTTGCGACGAGATTAGCTTTTTGGTTTTTTGATCGTGACAAGATCCACATAAAAGTGTTATTCCGGCAGCATTGTGTTCAGTTGCGTTTTTAAATTCGGGGTCAAAGTGTTCATACTGATAGAAAGGGCTACCGCATCTAACACAAGCAAAACCACATTTTTGTCGAACCTCTCTTTCAACAGGATTTGGAATGTCTCGTTTTAGCCGTGTTTATTTGTTTCCATGTGAGTTTTTAACAATGTATATTATCTTTTATGAAGTTCCAAATTAACAGCTAAAGCATCTAAGATTTCATGAGTTAAATACAAAATTTCGCCCTTAGTATTGACTTTTTCAAACTAAATATATTTAAGAGGTTTGCAGGTGGTAAAATAGATATTTTTCCTAAAATAAAATTTAAAGAGTGTTGGATTATCGATGTTTATAAGAGTGAAATTAATTCGGATTAAGTTTTTCGGAAGTAGGTTTACAAAACACAGAGTCTTGTCCGAAAATTTCTAATTCCTTTTCGAATAATTCCTTAGCTATTTGAATCCAATTGAAATATTCTTCTACATTTATATGATCTAAGAGAGCAAATGGGAGGTATTGTATCTTGAAGTCTAATTTAATCCTGTTCATTTGTGATCCTCAAGTCACCACATTGGCAGGAAATTCCTTTTCGATACGAATTCTATTTAACCGCAGTCTCTTAAAATTTTGTTCTTTGGTCTTATAGTTTCCACTCAATCTAAAATCAATCCTAAAATAATTCTCTTTAGGCTCCAGAAACAAAGAGAAATAATTTCCAAAGCCAGGGCAGTGGATAATATCACAATTTGTATAATAATCAAAAATGTAATTTGGGTAGGTACTAGTCAGGTGTTTTAGTAGTCTTTTATTAAAAGAAAGTTTTTTATCAAGGGTTTCTGCTTTTACAATTTTTTCATTTGAAGGATACTCTAATTTAGAAACTTTGATAATTGATTTTATCTCTAAACATAATTCATTATACAAAGCCTGATCATTCGTCTTGTCGAACGAGATACCTATTTCTCTATTGTTCCGTTCTGAGAAGTCGTAAAGATTCATGGACGTTACAATTGCCATTTTTTCATTGGTGTAACTCTTTGCATGTAAATTTTCGAGGGAGAAGATCTTAATATTAGGCACCTTTTTTAAAAGAGCTACTTGTTCTTGATGAACTTTTTCTTTTCTAAAGACAAAGCGAATTTTAATACCCTCCCCGCCCCTTTCAATGAGTCTTTCTAATAATATCCGGGAAAGTTGGAGATAGGGTGAAATGAGAATGATTTCTTCTTTGGCAGTAACGATTATCTCTTCAATTTTTGACGAGATTTTGCTTGTTCTCAAAAATTCAGACACCAGTTATATTTTAGTTAGGTAAGGATTGGGTCGGTAAAATATAAAATAAAGAACAAAATTTCTATTATGCTTTTAGCATGGAGAGTATCATTTACAATTCAAATTCTTCATAAAGATTTTAAAACAACCGACAATAACATTTTATTGTAGAAGATTTTGTTTTACTAATCGCCATGTAGACTCTTATTGGATGATTGAAGTTGAATAAAGAATATCCTTGTAAAGTTCACTGGAAATAGAAAAGCCTTGAAAGTTGATACTGTCTAAGTTTATAAACTATGTGTGCCCACGAATAGATCGTCCTCTCATGAAAGACTAACGATGATTACCGAAAGCAACAGGGAAGATTTATGGGTCCGTAAGAAATCCACCGCTTTTTGTTTATGGGTTTTTACCGTATTGAGAGAGATACCCAGTTCTTCAGCTATTTCCTTTAATGCTTTATTGCCAAAATAGAAAAGCTGGAACACCTGGCGGCACTTAAAAGGCAGTTGATTCACAAGCTGGTATAAGCGGTGGTTGGTTTGCGTTTGAATTAGCTCTTGGAGTGCATTGCTGCTTTCTGCAGGAGTCCGCTGCTCCCACTCCCGCGCGACTCTCAAGTGGGCTTGTTGTTGCCGCAGGTAATCAATGGAAGCATTGTGCACCACACGGTACAAAAAGAACTTTACCTGTCGTACCTCTTCTATGGTAAAGGCGCTGTTCCAGAGCTTTACAAAGGCTTCGGAAGCAATCTCCTCTCCTGCTGCCTTATTGTGGAGAAGACCGGCAGCATAAAAGGCGAGTGAAGTGTAATAGAGGTAGAAGAAAAAGTGCAATCCTTTCTCATCGCCTAGTTGCAGGGCGCTGAAAGCTTCGGACGGCGTAGGCGGTTTTTGATTCACGACATGTCGGCATAAAAGGTTAATTAGAGCCGGGAGAGTGCAAAAATAAGGCGCAGAACTCCACTTACCGTCTTGAGGCTCTGGAAAGCCGACCACGAATAAGGGAGCCCACGCCTAAACGTGAGCCCTTGCTTATTGCCTCGTGGTCTTTAAATTTTCCAGATTTCAAGACGAGACTCCAAGCGAAAGCTTCAATAAGTTTGAATGAAGATTCGCAAAAATATTTCTATCAGCATAAAGTTAATAGGATTTTTTTATTAATGTCAAACTTGACAATTTTATTTTATTCGTCTATTTCATCTTCACTCTGTGAAGGTGAGAAACCAAAAATATCTTATTGCTTTTGGTGAAAACCTCAAGAAATTAATCAATTCTAAAAAAGTCACTCCAGAATATGTAGCAACCCATGGTTACATTGAAACAAAACAGATTTACCGAGTTCTGAATGCTGAACATAGTGCTACAATCTCCATCGTATATGCCATTGCAAAAGGACTTGATATAAAACCTAAAGAACTATTTGATTTTGAGTTTGATGAATCATGAAAAAATAATCCATCACAAAATTCATTGTTATACCTATACGTTCTTGCTAAACTTAACAATTTACATATACACTCTCGCTTCTCTTTCTAAGATAATCATATTAGTATTGACGTTGCTTATGGTAATAGCATTCGTACTAGATTGTAACCTTAACTTTAATCTTGCATTTCGCAAGATTTATGTCATCTACTAATTTTTTTAGTTATCTACATTTAGAATGGTAGTGATTCTTTTTCTTTGGTTTCAAAACTTTTTATCAATTGCAACAAAGTTTTCCCACCGTCTTTAAAGTAACGTTCTATGAAATCTTTAGTGCCTTCTTTAATGTGGTATAAAGATTCAGAAGGAATTTGTTTGATATTAAATTCCGGCAATTCCGAATAAAATGCGTTTCGCTGTATGTCTTCCAAATAATCTGTCAACTTTCTTTTTGCCTCTGAATTTTCCTCGTCTAGGATTGTCCCAAAATCATTGTGCTTTATAAAATGTTCGTTTTTTAATGGCGGGTCAAACGCAAAGAATGGGTTAACAATTATTATTTTCTTATTACTATGCCCACCATCCTTGACTGCCTGAATCAGAAGATTATTGATATAGGGATCAAAAAAGCTATACCCAATTATAAAAAAGTAGTCCCTTTCCTTAAGCTTTCTACTAAAGTTTTGTATCAAACTAAAAAATGGCTCTACAGAAAAAAACTTTGTTCCATGACCAAAAATGATAAATGGGTCGTGATCTATACTAATTTCTTCGTCACCTTCTGTGAACGTTTCATCATCAGAATACTTTTCACGTACACTACCGTCAGCTAATCTTACCCAGTCTAATGATCCATGAAGCTTGTATAGGTTTATGATGTCAGCCTCGTCATTATTTGCTGCTTTGCTAAAGCCTCGCCACTCACCGCTATAAAACCCTCTGTAAGGTTTCGCTTTTTGTTCTTCAAAATGCTTTTCAAGAACTAGATCGTAGTTCATAGAGAATACCTCCATTGTAAATTTTTCACCATTTCCACTTCCAGCAAATGTTTGAAAGAAATCATCTAAAGGTTTCAGGAAGTCTGTTCTTTTTACTTCTAACCACTTTGGCAAAAGAATATTTTTGATGGTGTTCTCCATTGTTTCATAAAGTCCACCCTCCCTACCTTCACTTTTAAACTGTGCCTCTAACTGTACCAATTTATCTGCCCAATTACCTGTAATTGGATAGGGCAAAAAGTGTTCTCTATTCTTAATCCGTCGAATTAATAAAGCTAATTCTTCTATGTTAGGTTGTAATGAATACTCACGGTTTAGTTCCCATGTTTTCCATTCAGCATGATAGTTTAAGCAAGTAAGGAGAAATTTTAAAGTCTCTCTTTCTGTTTCAGAAAAATCCGGAGTCTTTTGGCATACTAACTCCTGCAGTTCCTTGAGCATAGCACCAGACATTTTACAGTCAGCGTCATAAGATGCTCCAGCACCAAAAACAAAAACACTTTTATTAATTGCTTCGATTGTGGTCATATTAAATAAACCAGGCGGTTGATTGAGCTACAGGGTTATGTGGAATTTGACCATTCTCAAAATGTGCAGCAAAATCTGCTATCATCTTTGCATATTGAGTGGTTACCGGTTGGCTCCTTTGCTTCAGTCCTTTCCAGTATAAACGTGAAAATTCATATACTTGACTCAGAAGCTCTTTATGGTTAAATCCTCCGCTTTCGGTGTTATAGAGTTTTACTATTATAGGATATTCTTCTGCACTTATTAGCTTTAACGGATTCTTCCAGTATCGTTGATTATTGAATAAAAGATATTCACTACCCCCTCTTTTTAGCTTAACAAAGGTTCCGCTCGTAGGCATACCATAATTAAATTCTACATCAAAACATATTTCAGAGCTTACTTTGGAATCATTGATTTCTACAAATGCAAATGGTAGATTGAACCGGAACTCCTCCCTAATTAGCCGATCAATACTTTCCATTTCATCCCTTCGTGGTGGCTTGTAATAGTGAATCACTAAACGCTCTGGTTGTGCATTTTGGTTGGCGACTAAATACTCTTCAATAGAATTTTTAAGGGATAAGATTAACTCACTTCGTTTTGTTCCTTGAAAGGAGCGGACTTGCTTTAACTTCCCACTGTTATCAAAATATACAGCAGTTCCCAAAATGGAATCATCCTCAAATTTTTCTTCGTTAAATCCAACTACCAGCTCGTTGTATGATTTTCTATCAAGCTTCCAGGGTATGCCACCAATCTTAGCCAGAATAGCAATGGAAATGTTTGGAAGGTGAAAGTGAAAATTTGCTGAATTGACTTTGTTGCTATCGATTAACTGAGAAGCTATATTCTTTCGTAATAATTTTTCCTTAATCAGATAGTATAATTTGTTTTCTTCTGTATCAGAAGTTTCCCTTGAGAAGGGCAGTAACACTAATGCGAAATAGTCTGAATAGTCTGCTGATGGCAATTCATTCCCCACAAAACTTTCAAATTCATCCACAAAGGCTTTTTCACTGGTGTACTGCAGTCGTTCGTTAGCAACATTTACTGCAATACCTACATAGCTCAATAAGCCAGGATAATGCTTAAGCCCCTTCTTTAAATAAGCAAACAGATTGTTAGCTTGCTCCCGGTTTTGATAAATAAATAAAAACTTAATATTCTTTGCTTTTTCGCCGGGCACCTCAAACGGTCCGCCGTCACGCATTCCACTTGCAGCATTTACATCTTTATGAGACCTTCCGAATAGCATTTGGTTTTTATCAAACTCTACCTGATTTATGTCGGATGGGTGCACCGTTTTGAAGCCTCCGCTCTCGAACCTGATTTTTTGATTGCTTCCGTTTAGCAATACTGTGTATATACTGTTGAGGGTCTTGTACTGATTATGATAGAATATTTTCTGTGGTTTGTTCTTAATATTTAACTGCCGTCTTCTTTCGGCATTAGCAATAATTAAGGCACTTCCATCCTCTGCACTAAACTTTGCCCTTTTGATATGTCCATCATTATTATCAATAATTCGCACACCTTGATCTTCTTTGGAAAAAGGAAAGGTTTTTCGGCTTACATAAGTTTCATTACTGCCTATGCTTATTGATACTTCACTTTCGTAAGGATGAATGGTTACATCAAACCTTGTAAATATGTCCCAATCGTTATTGTAACCTGCGTTTTTTCGGTATATAGCAAGATCAGCACTGGTAGGAAAAGGCTCAATGAAAAAACCCTCATTTGAAGCAATATCCATAATGGCTTTTTTAATAAAAGCTTTTTTTAAAAACGATA
>Ga0181466_1000089_pt1 | contig 17157 bp, 10 predicted proteins | sample InSIn4gowninarea_FD_119078 | JGI IMG/M metagenome (GOLD analysis project Ga0181466, IMG submission 119078) | Clean room microbial communities from NASA Spacecraft Assembly Facility at Jet Propulsion Laboratory, Pasadena, California, USA -... ... | reverse complement strand
GCATTTATTTTAGGCCGCACTTTTATCTCCACCTCCGCAACACCGGCCTTTGGACATCCCAGTGTGTCGTAGGCTCGCAACGTATACACCGTGGTGGTTTTGGGAGTCGCGGTCGGATTCAGCACAGAAGGGTTGTCGAGGGTTGCTATCGGCGACCAGTTGAAGCGTGAGCCCACGATACTCGCTTTTATAAAAGCCGGATCGCCATAACAGATCGTCGTGTCAGAGCCGGCATCTGCAGTCGGGTAGGGTACTGTTTTGATCACCACCTCGCTGAAAGCATTACACTTACCAATACTGGCGGTGACCTGGTAAGTGGTAGTCGCCTTTGGGAAGGCTTTCGGATTCTTAACCAGGGGCCGGTCGAGCGAGGAGACCGGCGTCCAGCTAAACTTCAAGCCATCACCGGTCGGTCTCAAAGTAACGGTGTCTGTCAGGCAAATGGTGGAATCAGCACCGGCATCCAGGGTTACAAAATCCACCACGCGCACCCTCACGGCATCCGTGTTTACGCAGCCATTCTCATTAAGACTTACCTGGTACACCGTGGTTGTTTTTGGCCAGACCAATGGATTCGGTGTGTTCTCGTTCATGATGTTGCCGCCAACCGGCGTCCACGAATAAAGGCCCGGGCCGGTGGCGCCCAGCTGTAATGTATCTACGCTGCAGATAAGCGTGTCTTTAAAAGCAAGCAAAACCGGTGGTTTATCCCGTACCTCCACGCGCTGGGAAATGGTATCCCGGCAACCGCGAGAGCTCTCCACGATCAGCTCAACATCTTTGAACCCGGTAGTGCCGAACTTCCACGATGGCTTTGCCGCGGTCGATGTATCAGCCAGTGTTGATTCATCGCCGAAGTTCCAGCGCCATTTGCTGGCCTGCCCGTAGCGTGACAGAGTGGTATCTATAAACTGGAGCGGTAATAAAACACAGGTGCCCTGGGCGATAAAGCCGGGGAAAAAGCCGGGATAGACCCTGGCAATCGTTTTCGTTTCGCTTACACACTGACCGGCCAGTACCACCTTTAATTTGACGGTATAACTACCCGTATCTGCATATTGATGGTTAACGGCACCTTGTGCGTCATTAGAATTCACAGCAGGTGTTCCATCGCCAAAGTCCCAGGTATAAACGGAACCCGGGGGATTGTTTTGTTCATTTTTGAAGTTTACCAGGAAATCATCACAAAAAGAATAATCTGGTTTCAACACGGCCTGCAAGGGTACACAATCTGAAATCCGGACGTGGATATCCTTTTTGTGAATATTTATCAATACACCGTTGCGGTATTCGTAAGCGCAGGCGGTAATAACATATTGTCCGAGTGCAACCGGTGCCACGCCCGTGATGAGCCCTGTTTCCGGGTTGATAGACACCCTTGATCCCAGCGGCGAAGCACCGCTATACGGACTGCGGTAATTCAATTCATTGAAAGCCGGGGTACTCGTGATAGCTGGTGTTGGGTTCTGTTGGGTTGCGCCAACAAATCCACTGCACATGGTATAAACGATAGAATCCGCAGGATCAGGGTCGTCCGCGGAAAAGTCGAGCGTAAAATTGCTCCCGGTACAGATAGCGGTTGCGTCATTTGTCGAAAAACGCGGGCTTGAATTTTTGTAAGCATCAGGCGCTACCGCGGTGCCGGGGATCTCACAATAATAGGTAGCACCAGACGCATTGCTTGGCGCGGTAAGATTAACGATCCCGTTGATACGGCAGCAACGCTGGAAGGCAATCGTGTAGCCATTTGGTGAATCGGGCAGCGTTACGGTGGTACTATAGACACGAACCCGGTAACAGACATCCGTAGGCGGATTGCCGATACAGGGGTTAGATGCGGGATCAAATTTGCTAAAACTTTCGCCGGTAAATTGTGCTTTGAGGCCAGGCCCGTATTGCGTATTTGCCACGCGGTTAAAAACTGTCAGGAAAATTTCGCTATCAAGCTGACCAGGACTGGTAGCTGCACAATCTATATAAAGTTTGAGAGAAACGCTGTAGGTAGAAGTGCCGGCAGCAGAACCGGGTCCGATATAAGTATAAAAAAGTTCACCGCCCTTAATGTGTTCCGCTATAACGGGCAGGGATATCCCAAATACAGCAAAAAGTATAAGCAGTAGGTTCTTCATGTAATTAGTCCACAGCATCACCGGTAAGACCGGCTAGCTGTTATTCAGGAGAATCTCCAGATAATGGTTGCTAAGACCGGGTTCTTCCAGCATACCCATATGGCCGGAATTATTTAAAGAATGAAAATAGGATAATTCAGGCAAATAAGATTGTTCCAGGCTATGCTTGATCGGAACGGCGGTATCATGTTCACCGGCAATAATCAATACAGGCTTGGGAATTTTTCTTAACAGCTCAGACCTGTCGGGTCTCTGAATCATCGCTTCGTAATAATGTACGAGTGAATTTGGGTTGAAGTTGGAATATCGGTTGATTATTTCCTCAACGAGCCCAGGATTTTCATTCTTTGTTTTCTCTGAAAACAGGTTGGGGGTTGCCTGTTGCAGAAATTTCAAGGCGCCATTTTGCCTGATAAACTGGATGCTTTTCCGCCTTGATTCAATCTTTTCCTCCGTATCGGCATAGGAAGATGAATGAAAAAGGCATAAACCTGTCATGCGATCAACATATTTTTCCGCAAAGGCGAGTGCAATATATCCACCCATTGAATGGCCGATAATGTCGGCGGCTTCAATCTTTTCTTCCGTCAAAAGACTTTCGAGCATGTCCGCGTGGTCATCCATGCTGAATACTTCCGGTATAAAATCCGATTTGCCAGAGCCGGGCAGATCAGGCACAATCAGCTTAAATTCTTCCTTGAAACGACTTACCTGGTTTTCCCAGATGGTTCCATCTTCTGCAAAACCATGAATCAACAATACTGCCTTTCCTTCACCATGAACGATATAACTGATCCTGCCTTTCTTATGACTTAACGATTTGACCATGATCTATTTTTTTGAAATGGTGAAGGACCGGATTCCCAAAAGCAGGATCACCGGGATCAGTGAATTATTCAGCTCCTGCGGCCACCACGGCCATCCCAGCAACAATAATGCCCCTAACAAACCGGTAATTTTAAAATAGTTCTTAACCCATGGCCTGTTCCGGCCAATAAAAAAAGCCACAACGGCGTGTGTAGGCAAAGCCCAGATGATGTTCATATTATCACGGCAAACAGTATCCTGGCGGAATACCCAAAGCCCAAGCATCAGCATGCCAAGAAGCCCGGTTATAAAAAACAGAGAACGATCAATCAGCACCACCTTTCCCGCTGGCGTTGAATGAAGGAATGACACGATCAACAAAAGAATGGAAAAAACGGTCAGAACAAGATAAGGGTTGAACCATGGCATCGTCAGCTCATTAACCGGCGGCTGATACAACGCCGATTTTGATTGCACCAGTGGTGATAATGCCTGGGGTTCGGGCTTGAGTAATACATTGGCACTGTCAAAACCTTTCATCAGGTAATCGGGCAAAAACATTGATTGTTCGTTGGTTACCTTCTTATCGATCCGTGACCCTAATAAAAGATCAATTCCGAGCTTGCTCCAATGCTGTTGACCCTTATGCAGGTACTCGTGAATCATGTTCCTGAAAGTGGGCACCTTTTGCGGAAGTATGTTGTTGAACCGGATAAGCGACTTTGGCGTTTTACTTATCATGTCGCGGATCCGCGTGCTGCAGTTGTCGTAAAGGAACGAGTAATTATAAAACTTGTTTTCTTCACGCGCATTGATACGGAGTGCCTCGAAAAGCTTGATTTTATCTTCACAATTCAGGTTAAGAGGCTGCTCAATAACACTGCGCCGGGTAACCTGGTATTCATAAAGAAAGGAATTCATATCGGTATGCGAGAGATAATACAGCATCTCGCCTTTCATGAATTTCAAATAGAACGAGAAGTCGTCAAACTCCATCGTTCCGTAATTGAAAACAATGTCCATACCGGTTGAAGCTCGGTTACCCGTATAGCGGAATGACCAAAGATGGAATATAGATCTTCCCCCGGCCCGCAGGTAATTACTGAAATACGAAGATTGCAGGAATCATTCTGTGCAAACGAGAGCGACGACCATAATAAAAGAATAACCGATAATAACTTCCTCATTGGTTATCTATGCTTTTACCGGCTATAGTTTGGTGCCTCTTTGGTGATTTCGATATCGTGCGCATGGCTTTCACGCATACCCGCATTTGTTATTTTTACAAACTGCGATTGTTGGAGTGCATCAATATCTTTAGCACCGCAGTAACCCATACCGGCTCTGAGGCCACCCGTGTACTGGTACACGATCTCGTGTAGATTCCCTTTAAATGCAACGCGACCTTCAATACCTTCCGGCACAAACTTCTTTACATCATCCTCAACGTCCTGGAAGTACCGGTCGCTGCTTCCCATGTTCATTGCGCCAATCGAACCCATGCCGCGATATTGTTTGAACTTACGTCCCTCATAGATGATTGTTTCACCAGGGCTTTCCTCGGTACCTGCAAATACGGATCCCATCATAACAACATTGGCACCGGCCGCAAGGGCCTTAACCATATCACCGGTATAACGTATACCCCCATCCGCAATGAGCGGAACCTGCAGTTTCTGCAAAACGCTTGCAGCTTCCATGATTGCGGTTATCTGCGGCATGCCTGCACCGGCAACGATGCGTGTAGTACAAATTGATCCGGGCCCGATACCTACTTTAACCGCGTCGGCACCGGCTTCTACCAACGCCCTTGCTCCACTTGCTGTAGCTATATTACCCGCGATCACCTGGAGTTTTTTGAAGTTTTTCTTCACCTTCTTTAATGCGTTCAGGACACCGGTGCTGTGCCCGTGTGCACTGTCCAGGCAAACAACGTCAACACCTATCTGCTGAAGTGCAGATGCGCGGTCGAGCAAGTCTTCCGTGATTCCAAGCGCAGCACCAACAAGTAAACGACCGTATGAATCTTTAACTGCATCCGGGAAACTGTGTAGCTGGAGTATATCGCGGTAAGTGATAAGACCGATCAGCTTGCCCGCTTTGTTTACAACCGGTAATTTTTCAATTTTATATTGATTGAGAATGGTCCTTGCTTTTTTCAGATCGGTTCCTTCCGGAGCGGTGATCAGGTTTGTGCTCGTCATAACGCTCTTTACTTTCTTGCTCATATCCGACTCAAAGCGCATATCACGGTTGGTGAGGATGCCGACAAGTCTGCTTTGGTCGTCAACAACCGGGATACCACCGATCTTGTTGTCTTTCATCAGCTTTAATGCATCAGCAAGTACAGCTTCTTCGTGAAGGGTGATAGGATCGATTATCATCGCGCTTTCACTTCTCTTCACTTTACGCACTTGTTCGGCTTGTTGTTCAATAGACATATTCTTATGAAGGATGCCTATACCCCCTTCGCGTGCGAGTGCAATCGCGAGCTTGGCTTCGGTAACAGTATCCATGGCTGAAGACAGCATGGGAATGTTGAGCGTAATGTCTTTTGTGAGCTTTGAGCGAATGCTTACGTCGCGTGGGAGAACCTGGGAGAAGGCTGGCACCAGGAGTACATCATCGAAGGTTAACCCTTCACCGAAAAATTTGTCCTGCCTGGTCGACTTTGATTTGGAAGCGTTATTTATTGTTGCCATGTGCAAAGATAGCGCAACAGGTAAATTCGCTCCAAATGATTTTTTTTCAAGTTGTGTTGATGACAGGCAGATAATAATCTGATGACACGGATATTCAATTATTCAATTTGTTGTTAGTGGTAATATGTTAACGGGATATGCTTTGAAATAATGTATAGCGATACCATGTATTGAACAGCAATACCATATATTATTACCACTCAAGATCTCGCACTTCCACCTCAAACTATCCATTTGCACCAGCGGAGCTCTTTTGCACCAGCACATCTCTCACTGGAAAGCCTACCGCCATATAATTAATGTTATGCAGCGCTGCCCAGGACTTTATAATTAATGTTTTGTACGCTTCTGAAGGGCTATCTGCTTAGTGAACCTGCCGGGACAACAATTGATCCTGATCACTTTTCATTTTGTGGAGCTACATAGAATCATCAACAATCAGCACTAGGCCGCGTACAATCACTTGAAATTTTAAAATATCTCAAATTTGGGAACTATGAATTAGCTTTTTTTTAATAAAACGATTTATATTCAAGCCGAGAAATAAAACCAGTCAACGCCAAACCAAAACACACATGAGAAAAAAACTGTCCAGTCTCTTGCTGGCATTGCTATGCTTTGTCGTAGCAGGTATGTCACAGGTCCTGACCATCTCCGGCAGGGTAAAAGACGAAAAAGGAGTTCCAATTCCTTTTGTTTCAATTGTAATTAAGGGTAAATCAGCTTCAGGAACCACATCGGATGGGGAAGGAAATTTCAAGATCTCTGCTTCCAAAGGTGAAGTATTGGTCTTTTCCGGTGTAAGCTTTACCACGAGAGAAGTCATGGTCGGGTCGGGAAACACCGCTGATGTGACACTCGTTGCAGGTAAAAACGATTTGTCTGAAGTGGTGGTAACTGCGATGGGTATCAAACGTTCTGAACGTGCATTGGGTTACGCTGTTTCAAAAGTGGATCCGGGTACGATGCTGCAAAAATCTGAACCCAATGTTTTGAATACACTGGCGGGAAAAGTTCCCGGTGTGGATATCAGGGCAGGACAGGGTGCGCCTGGTGCTGCTTCGCGCATCCAGATCAGGGGTGTGTCGTCCTTCAGTGGTGGCGAACCTTTGATTGTTGTGGATGGTGTGCCTTATAGCAACCCGGTTGTTAATACTTCGAACCCTTTTAGCGGTGGTGGTACCTACGGTTCAGGTCTGAACAATATCGATCCAAACGATATTGAATCAATCAACGTATTAAAAGGAGCCGCTGCTGCCTCATTATATGGTTCAAGAGCTGCAAATGGTGTTTTATTGATCACTACTAAATCAGGCTCACCAAAAAGAGGAGCGAAATCATTAAACGTAAGCTACAGGGGTGGTTATAGCATTGAAAAGATAGCTGACATTCCTGACTTTCAGAATCAATACGGCGCAGGTGCAAACTTCAGGACCCAGTCTTCGAACGGTTCATGGGGTGCAAAATTTGGAAGAGGGGTTGTTTATGATGCCTCAGGCATTCCGATCGGACCCTCTGCTTCGGGCATTGATTCCATTCCGGCGACTACCTGGGCAACGATGTACGCTTCTTATCCTGAACTCTTTCCTAATGGAAGAATCGCTTACAAAGCGTACCCCGATAACGTAAAGAACCTTTTTAATACCGGCAACCTGATGGAACATTCCATCGGTTTAAATGGTGGTGAAGGAAGTTCTTTGTTCAACGTCACACTTTCGCATCTTGACCAAAACGGTTATATCACCAACTCCAGCTACCGGAAAGATAATGTTAGCGTGGGTGGTCAGACCGCAATCGGTAAATTAACCATCGGTGCAAACATGTCTTATGCGCGCTCTAAACAAGTCGGTGGTTTTATCGGTCAGGCTCAAAGCTTCTTATCACAGTGGGGCCGCACCTACACTATGGCGCGTAACTGGGATATAGTTGGTTACCCTTCAGAGTCGAAGAGTGGTCAACAGATTGGTTTTAATGATGGCCAGTATACAAACCCTGTCTGGGGTGCTCATCACAATACCATCACTTCTATCGATGATCGTCTTGTTGCTACTATCAGGGGATCATATAAATTCAACAACTGGATACGGGTTGATGTGAATGCGGGTGTTAACAGCTATGCTTTGTTTCGCGACCAGATCATTGACAAATCATCGTACGGAAGTGCAGATAATACCCTGGGAACACTAACTGAGGTGGTCAATCGCCAACAGGAGATCCAGGGTAAGATCGTTGCAGTATTCAGTCCGAAGATTGCAGACGACTGGACCCTTGATGTAAACATCGGAAGTGATGTAAACCAAAGAACCAGCCGCGCGCAGCAGGTTTATGGTGTTGATTTTGTAATTCCCGGATTATTCAACCTGAACAATACAAGACGCCAGACGTTCCAGAATGATGCAAGAACAAAAAGAAGACTGGTAGGTATATTCGGCGATGCATCGCTTGGTTACAGGAACTATGCTTTCCTTACACTGACCGGAAGAACAGATCTCACTTCAACACTTCCATACGAAAATGCGCAATATTTTTATCCAGGCATCACCGGATCACTGGTCTGGTCTGACGCATTCAAACTGAAATCTAACTGGTTTGATTATGGCAAGATCCGCGCGGGTTTCGCACGTGTGGGTAATGATGCTGCGCCACATAACGGTTCACCAATCTTCAACCTGAACGCAGCAGGCTTCCTTGGACAACCTTTGGCAACAAGAGGCGGATCGATCTATGATACCCTGTTAACACCAGAGTTTACTACTGAGATGGAAATAGGTACAGATATGCGTTTCTTCCGTGGCAGACTTGGTTTCGAAGTTACTTATTATGATAAGAGATCTACTGACCTGATCTATGCTATCGATCTTCCACAAACAAGTGGTTATAGTTCGTTCTATACAAACCTCGGTGAAGTAAGGAACAAAGGCTGGGAAGTGGCACTTGATATCAGTCCGATTGCTTCACAGAATTTCCAGTGGGATATCCGCGGTATTTTCACCCGTAATATCAACACCGTTGAAAAATTGGTGGAAGGACTTACCAGGGCACAGCTTGGTGGCTTTAACTGGATTGAAGCCGGTAAGCCTTATGGTTACCTGCGCGGAAGTTATTCAGCCCGTTCAGAGGATGGTCAACTGCTGATCAACCCAACTTCAGGTATGCCTTTCCTGGATCCAAACGATGGAATAGTAGGCGATCCGAATGCTGACTTCAAGTTCGGTATCACCAATACAGTTTCTTACAAAGGATTTAGTTTGAATGTGCTTGTCGACGCAACGGTTGGTGGTGATTTTTATTCTGAAACAATCAATGGTATGTTAGGTAGAGGCGTAACCCGCGATACCGAGATCCGCGAGAAAAACAATGTTATCAGCGGCGTTTATGGTAATCCAACACCAGTGCCGGGTGCAGATGGTCTTAACCACTATACACCAATGCTGGATGCAGGTAAACCAATTCCGAATCAAACCAGGGTTACAACAAATGACTTGTTTTTCACTGCTGGTACAGGTGCAAGCTTTGCAACAAACGGTGCATTTGAATACGCAGTGTTTGATGGTACCGTTTACAGGCTGAGAGAGATTAACCTCGGTTATACCTTACCAACCAAATGGGTTAGCAGGGCAAAGTTGACCAATGTTACTATATCGCTCAGCGGTCGCAACCTCTGGTATCTTGCTCCGAATGTTCCAAAGTATACTCACTTCGATCCGGATATTAACTCAGTAGTTGGAAGCGGTACACAAGGTGTTGAAACCGGTGGAGCTCCAAGCACTAAAAGGTACGGTATCAACTTAAACGTAACCTTCTAATCAAAAGCAAATCGTCAATCATGAAAAAGAAATATTTTATATACTCAGTTTCAGCTCTGTTACTGGCCGGGGTAGTAACCGGTTGTAAGAAGTTCCTGGATGTGAACCAGAATCTTAATAACCCCACACCGGAATCAGTAGGTTTGCCGCTCGTATTAAGTGCAGCTGAACGAAACATCTCGCAAAACCTTGCACTAGGTTCTGGTCTTGGTAACACGATGGCCGTTTATACTCATCAGCAAACAGGTCGGGTAGGCGCAGACAGGTATGGTGCAGGTTCATCAGGCTGGGAAGGACTTTACAGTGCGCTTTCGAATCTGAATGTAATTATCAAAAGGGCCCCACTGGAGAACCGTTTTGTTTATGCGGGTATTGCAAAAATCCTCAAAGCGTATACCGTTAGCATGATGGTAGACGTTTGGGGCGACATACCATATTCTGAATATGATAAGTTTGCAGAAGGTATTGCTCAACCCAAATTTGATAAGGGTTCCGAAATTTACCCGAAGCTTATCGCATTGCTCGACGAAGGGATCGCTGATATCAACAACCCGGCTTCTAATACTTCAAAGCCTGGCACCGATGATTACATTTATAAAGGAAATACAGCCAACTGGATAAAAGCCGCGAATACCATCAAGCTTAAGATGTACACCCAGGTCAGGCTCGTGCAGGATGTAAAGGCACAGGTTACTGCTTTGCTCGCTGCGCCGGATACACTGATCAACTCACAGGCAGAAAGTTTTATGATGCCTTATGGCGTGATCTTAACTACTGATGACAGGCATCCAGCTTTTGGTGATTATAATGCCACACAGCGTGGTGGACAACTTTTCAGCCCATGGATGTATGAAATCATGAAAGGAAGGAACGCAAATATCCTGACCGGTCTTGCTGATCCAAGGCTTCCTTATTATGTGTACAATCAGAAATCAGCTTTGGGTGGAACAAATCCAACACCTGAAAACTGTACCGAATTCCGTGATGGTGGTTTCATTTCAATCCTCTTTGGTTCAACCGGTCCTTGCCGTGATGGATCTAACAGCCAGACTTATTCTCTTCTTGGTATTTATCCTGCAGGTGGTCGCTTCAATGACAGTGCAGCAAGAAGTGTGAATTCAATAGGTGCGCAAAATGCTGGTACCGGTGCACGTCCGCACGAATTTATCACTTATGCTGATCGCTTATATCTTGAAGCAGAACTTATACAGGCAGGTGTTGTAACCGGGGATGCAAAGGCTGCATTCAGCAAAGCGCTTGATGCTTCGTTTGCACAGGTTGATAATATCATTGTAAATTATGTTAAGCCTGGTTCAGCGGGTGCAGCACAAAACGTTCCCCTGATTGTAACCTTACCAGCTACCACCACATATAAGACAGGTGTGCTGGCTGCTTTTGATGCAGGTTCTCCGGAGAAAAAGCTGGAATTGATCATGACTGAAAAATGGATAAACAGGATTGAAAACCCGATTGATAACTATACAGATTACAGGAGAACAAAGTACCCGGTATTATTTGCTCCTGCTCCGGAAGGTAATGTTACCAGTGTCACCGGACCAGACGCAAAGGTTACACCGGTGTCAAACGACAGGAAGTATCCATGGTCATTGCCTTTCAGCACAGGTGAAATTGCCTTGAACTCAAATGCTCCTGCACAAAAAGTACCTGAATCTTATAAAGTATTCTGGCAGCCTTAATCGTTTAATTACTTATTCAACTTACAGATTATGAAACTCAGAAAAATAAACATACTGGCAGCCATTACGATCGGGGCTATTATAAGCCTAACAGGATGTTCAAAAGATGATGGTGCGATTCCAAAGAACATTGGGATTGAAGAAGTCCCGGCAATTTCTACGAACCTTGAAGCTGGTGGTACGACGGCTACTATCGCTTTTAATAACCAGGCAGCGTTCCAGGGTAAATTCAAGGTTACCTTATTTTTTGCAGGAGCTGTAGCACCAGGCAAGGTGGATGTTGTTGTGCGGAAAAACGCTTCTGCCGGAAATGTGAAAGTTTATAAGGCAGATGTGACAGCACTGCCTGCAAGCTTTACAGTAACGGCGGCAGAAATTGCAACACTGTTTGGCACTACATCACTTGCTTTGAATGATACTTATGATTTTGCCCCGGACATCTATGTTGGAACAAAAAAATACCAGGCTTTTCCTACCGTTGGTTCAGGATCTGGCTCAGGTGTCACTGGTATGTCAACAATTGGTTACGGCGAATTCGTGCGTTTCTCGGTGAAATAGTTTTTAATATCTTCCCTATATCAACCAGCGCAAGAGTGTGTCATTCGTGACACACTCTTTTTTTCTGCTGATCAGATAAGAACAAATCTTTTGCCGGGCAGTGTTGCGATGATACTTTTGAGTTCGAGTGAGAGGATCACGGATGCCGTAACGCTGGTACTCATCCCACTCTTAAACATCAGCTCATCGATGTGCAATGATTTATCATCCTCTAACAGTTTTACAATCTTCTGTTCATTTGCATCAAGGTCGTTGAACAATTGCCGTGCACGTTTATGTTTTACATGTTTATCATCATTCCATCCCATTGTTTCCATAAACTGTTCCGGGTCCGATAATAAGACAGCCTTGTTATCCTTTATCAACGCATTGCAACCGGAGCTCTTCGAATCCGTTATGCGGCCCGGTATCGCGAATACGTCGCGATGATAGCTGTTCGCAAGATCTGCAGTGATTAAGCTTCCGCCTTTCACACCAGTTTCAACAACGATCACTGCATCGCAAATACCTGCGGCCACACGATTCCGGCTTGGAAAATTATGTTTGTCCGGTTTCGTATTGCTTTTAAATTCTGATAACAGGCCGCCGTGTTTAAGCATGTTCCTGGCAAGCGTCGAATGTTCGGGGGGATAGATCAAATCAAGCCCGTGTGCCAGCACACCCACCGTCGGAACGTCATATTTGATCGCAGCCTTATGTGCAAATGAATCTATGCCAAATGCAAGCCCGCTTACGATTAACACATTATAAGGTTGCAGGGCCTGTACAAGTTTTTCGGTTACCGATTTGCCGTATTCCGTGCTGGAGCGGGTTCCTATGATGGTAACAATCCTTGAAGTGTTCAGGTCAGCCGTACCTCGATAGAAGAGTAATGTTGGGGGATCAAAAACGTTTAACAGGCGTTGGGGGTACTTAGGATCTGTGATGAACAGTGGTTCGATCTTATAACGCTCGATAAATTTTATTTCATTTTCAGCGGCTTTAAAATCTTTGAAATGTTTGATCTGCCAGGCGGTGCCCGGACCGATATCATGAATAGCTTCAATGGAACTGGCCGGCGCAGCAAAGATCTTCTGAGCTGTTCCAAAATGGTCCACCAGTTTCTTTGCGTTCACGGGGCCGATATAAGGCACATCACATAAGGCCAGTTGATAGAGTAGGTCTGGGTTCATTTCCTGTTTCTAGCAGGAAAGTACGTTAGGACGGCAACGTTTAACCGGTGAAAAAACACCTTTATCAGGATGGAAAAACGTTTTAATAATTGCGTTGTCTGAAATAACGCAACAATAAAATTATTGATTTATCACCTTCAACTCCGTTCTTCGGTTTTGTGCTTTTCCTTCTTCTGTAGTATTAGGTGCAACAGGCACTGTAGCTCCGAAGCCTTTGGAAGAAAGACGCGCCGCCGCGATACCCTTAGCAACGATGTATTTTACCACAGCATCTGCGCGATCGTTTGATAGCTTTACATTATCTGCTGGTTTCCCCACGTTGTCGGTATGCCCGTTGATCTGGATGGTCAGCGTTGGATTATCTTTCAGCAACGCAACTATTTTATCGAGCTCCGAATATGACTCAGGTTTGATCACAAACTTGTTGACATCGAAAAAGATATTTTTCAGAACAATGGTTGCATTTGCTTCAATCGGTTGAAGCGGTATATCTATATTGTAGGTTGAGTCGGGCGCTTTTTCGGTGAGTGAAAAATTCTCGGAGAAGAACAGGTAGCCGCGACGGTTAACATTAAACGCATAATCTTTACCAACGGGTAGCGTGATAAGATAATTACCTGAGCCGTCTGTTTGGATACTGCTTAACGTTCTTTGTGTCGCGAGGTCAGTGAGCTCAACGGAAGAAGGTAAACCTTTAGTGGTCTTTTTGTCAAATACTTTCCCTTTTATCCATAGCGTGCGTGCGGGCCTGATGTCATCACGCAATTGAAACGTATACAGGTCAAGTCCTCCCTTGCTATCACTGCGGTCACTTGCATAATATGCAGTTTTACCATCAGCAGCGATAGACAGGCTTCCTTCATTTTCTATTGTATTGATCGGGTAGCCGAGATTGATTGCTTTGGACCAGCTGCCATCTGCATTTTTGCGCACCAGGAAAAGGTCCTCGCCACCATAGCCGAGATGTCCGCTTGAAGTAAAATATAATGTCTGATTATCTGCATGGATGAACGGGCAGCTTTCATCACCCGGGGTATTGATCTGGGGACCTGCATTTTGAGGTTCGCCCCAGCCACCATTTGGTAATCTGCGGCTGATATAAATGTCGGCACCGCCGAAGCCGCCGGGCCGGTTCGAGGTAAAATAAAGATCTCTTTTATCGGGTGACAGTGAAGGTGCCGTATCCCAGGCATCGGTATTTATCTTGTCCCCAAGGTTTTCAGGTGTGCTCCAGCCATTGTTGGTTAGATAAGAAATGTACAGGTCACAACTGCCAAGTCCGTCGGGAAAGTTACAACCCGTAAAGATGAGCCATTGTCCATCCTGGGAGATGTTCTGTGCGCCTTCGTTAGAGGCGGAGTTGATTTTCCCTGGCAGCGGTGCGGACTGACCCCAGGTGGTATCCGTGCGGGTAGCTGTGTAAAAATCTTCATTGGTGTTGCCAACGCGGCGCGTAAAAACCAGCTCGCGGCCGTCTATGGTAAGGGTAGGAAAGTATTCGGAAAAGCGGCTGTTAACCTGGTCCCCCAGGTTTCTTGGCTCGAACTTATAATCGCCCAGCGGCTTTTGTTTGGCATAGTCTACCGCAAACTGGAAACTTTTGCGCCGGTATTCTGCCGCCAGCCGGCTTTTTTCGTTCAGCGAAGGGATATTAATGAAGTCGGTTATAGCGGCAATGGCTTTTTCAAATTCGCCAAGCCCCGCAAGATTGATGGAATAGGGGAGATTATAGTCTTTGAAATAATCAGCATCGATCAGTTTTGCTTTCTGGTAATTTTCGATCGAAGCGGTGTAGTTTTTCAATTCACCGTACATGCCGGCGATGGAGAGATAAGCATCCATGAACTTTGGGTCCAGCTTAACGGCATTATCAAGCAACTGGATACCTTCTTTAAAGTTTCCGTCGTTTGCTTTTTCAAGTCCCTGGCGGTATAAAGCCATTGGTTTCTTGCCGACTTTCTCAGGAAAGTACTGTGCACTGGCGCTGAGCACGAAAAAGGAAAAAGATAAGCTTAACAGGTATTTTACAGGATTGGCCAACATGAATTGGAATTAGTAAATCAATATTAATTATTAAAAGCTCAAAAAACAATTGTCTGTTGTTAATGTCTGCCCCAGGCACCTATTTTAGTCTTCCTGAAGATGCGAACAGGCAGCTGATAGTTGTCAGCCGTCCCGCCTGCCAATTGTTAAAGCCGCAATGTGCTCTGTACCAGCATGAACAGATATTTGATCGATGACGTTGTACCGGCGTGAACATATTTGATTGATGACGTTGTACAATCATGAACAGGTATTTGATCGATGACGTTGTACGATGATGAACAGATATTTGATCGATGAGGTTGTACAATCATGAACAGCTATTTTGATTGCTCACCCTGTACAATCATGAACAGATATTTTGATCGAGGACGTTGTACACGGATCAAGTGATCTTCAATCGATGACTTGTATAGAGCAACTTGTATACAGCAGCCTTACTGATTGACTAAGGCACATTAATGTACTTGTGCATCTGCAATGAAAACTCCCACTTCGGGTTCATCTTTATATAGTCGATGATAGCCGGCGTCATCTGGGCGGACTTTGACCATTCTGGTTGCAGGAATAATTTGCAGTTAGGGGAAACCTTTGCTGCATGCTGTTCTGCCCAAGCGAAATCCGAATTATTGTAGACAATTACTTTTAACTCATTCGCCAGCGGCATGATCCCCGGCAAGGGAGATTTAAATTTCTTGGGTGAAAGACAAATCCAATCCCACGTGCCACTCAGGGGACTTGAACCCGACGTCTCGATATTTGTTTCAAAACCCGCAGCATGTAGCTGTCGCGTAAGCGGCCCGCAGTCATGCATCAAAGGTTCGCCCCCCGTAATAACAGCCAACCGTCCGGGATAGGAGGCAGCCTCTGTTATCATCGTATCGATATCGGTCAAAGGATGTTTGGAAGCATCCCAGCTTTCTTTTACATCGCACCACACACAGCCCACATCACAACCACCGAGACGGATAAAGTATGCAGCTCTTCCCTGGTGAAAACCTTCACCCTGTATTGTATAAAATGCTTCCATTACCGGAAGCTTCACATCTTTTACTATGTCCACCATTTCCACCATCAATCAAATCTTTTTTACCCCGGTTCAATCCCTCTTATCAAAACAAACACACCTGATCATTCTTCTTTCCCATCACTATCCAACATCATCAAAACAAACACACCCGATCATTCTTATTTCCCCTCAATCAAAACAAACACACCCGATCAATCCCCGTCCCATCAACATTCAATATTTCTCTTCCAAATCCGCCTACTTCCCAAAACCACCCTACAAATGCCAAATGATAAATGTCCAAATCCCATAATCACACCATGAACTAAAGCATTCATAACTCATCATTCATAATTCATAACTCTCTTCACCCATGTTTCTCAACACAAGCCATAAAAGTATTCATCATCAGCGCTGCAATGGTCATTGGACCAACACCGCCTGGCACCGGCGTGATATAGTTACACTTTGGGGACACAGCTGCAAAATCAACATCACCTTTAATAGCGTAGCCACGTTTTTTTGAAGCGTCTTCCACACGGGTGATACCCACGTCGATCACGATGGCACCGTCCTTCACCATATCAGCCTTTACGAATTCTGGTTTGCCGAGCGCTGCGACGATGATGTCGGCCGACTGGCAGATTTCTTTGAGGTTTTTTGTATGGGAATGGCAAAGCGTTACCGTGCAGTTGCCGGGGTTTTTGTTGCTGCTTAACAAAATGCTCATCGGGCGTCCAACGATATTGCTACGGCCTACAACCACTGCATGCATGCCCGCCGTATTGATTTTATAATGGGCCAGCAAAAGCATGATTCCATAAGGTGTTGCCGAAACGAAACCCGGTAAACCCTGCACCAGTTTACCAACGTTCACAGGGTGGAAACCATCTACATCTTTGGTAGGATCTATTGCGTTGATCACTTTTTCGTCAGAGATATGTTTTGGCAAGGGCAGCTGAACGAGTATGCCATCCACATCATAGTCAATATTCAGTTCCTCAATGATGGTCAATAGCCGGTTTTCGCTGATATCATCTTCCAGGCGGATCAGGGTACTCTTAAACCCGATCTCTTCACAGGTCCTGACTTTAGAACCAACGTAGGTTTCACTGGCGCCGGAGTTTCCGACCAGGATGGCGGCCAGATGGGGTATTTTTTTGCCTTCATTTGTGAGTTGGGCTACCTTGATCTTCAGCTCATCCTTTATCGCCTGGGAAGCCAGAACGCCGTC
>Ga0181466_1000355_pt1 | contig 17185 bp, 18 predicted proteins | sample InSIn4gowninarea_FD_119078 | JGI IMG/M metagenome (GOLD analysis project Ga0181466, IMG submission 119078) | Clean room microbial communities from NASA Spacecraft Assembly Facility at Jet Propulsion Laboratory, Pasadena, California, USA -... ... | reverse complement strand
AGGCCGTCCACGTGTATCATATAAATATGGGCCTTCGGCTCTCTCGAATAATTCTGGGAACCTGCTACCATAGTACTGCACATTTGACTCTCTTTCAAAACCTTTCACTGTCCTTCCCCCTTAATGTAAAGAAAAGTGCCTCTAAGTTCGTATCTAGACATAAGAAATACGAGAAGACATAGCTGACCGATTCCAACGAGATAAGGTATCAACCTCAAGTTGAACGTATCGTTCAACAACCAAGCCACCAGGGCGGCACCAACTGAAAAGGCGGCTGCTTCTACTGCACGGAAAGTACTAATCGAACTCAATAGAAGTCGCTCAGGAGATTCGATTTGTCTTATATAGACTTCAACAGCAGTCCAGGTCGCGAATCCAAAGCCAGCTAATATTTGTGAAATGATTAGACCATATAAATTTGGCTGATAACCAATAGCGAAAGAACTTAGCGCGAACAACAGGCAGGCAAGCAAAATAACAGTATTTGCATTAGTTAGAAATCTCCCTACAATCAGAGTAACAAGACTGCCAAGGGCGAATGCAGCAGGAAAAACCCCATATATGGTTACAGGTACATCAGCATATCTTACTACTATAAATGGAAATACCGTGGATATTACTCCCGCAGAAAGGCTCGCAATAATAGATGCAAGTAGCAACAACCTTAATTTGGGGTTTTCAGAGTACAATCTAATTGCTTCTTTTGCTGGAACAGAACCTTTTTCACCACTTATATTGTTATATTCAGAGGTAGAATTTTTGAAATTAAGCTTCTTGAAAATTAAAAATGCTGATGCGTAACCACCTGAAACGACAAGAAGAATTGAACTACCCATTAGAGCGAACAGCACTGGAACAAAGTTAGGAGACAAAAAGTCATTAAATATTGAGAAGGAGACTTGCATCCTTTGATTTTTTATACTCAAAGTTTGAGGATCTACGACACTAGGAACCAAGGCTTGTATAACAGTATCAACAAACATTTCTAAACATCCATTTATAATGACTAATACGTATATTATTGTTGTATTCCCCGTTACTATGAAATAAACAAATAGAGGAACGGTTAATATAGCTCTTAAAAAACTGGTTCTCTTGAGTAGTAAGGCGCTTGGCCTTAAGTGTACATAATTTAAAGATATTCCCATTACAAGGACTGAGGCAGTCTTGAGAGATAAGGCAATACCCAGAAATCTTGGATCGTTGTAAGTATACGCCGCCAATAATGGCAAAAACGCCCAGAAAAACCCATCCGAGATATTGGATATAAGACCTGCATTGAACAATCTAGAGTAAGCATTCACCCTTCTATGCTAAACAAATCGGGTCTTGTTACGAATGAACGGCCAATATATTGGGCCTGCAAGGCTGTCAGCTTGTCAATGTTGACGTTCAGCTCATTTAAATGTAATATTGCAACACTTTCATCTATACTTCGAGGAAGACTATGTATACCATTAGGTAGTTTTGGTGACTGCCATAGTCGAATTAAGCTGTATATTTGATTGGTTAAAGAAACACTCATCGCAAAATCAGAGTGTCCGGTAGCACAACCAAGGTTTACATCCTTTCCAGAAGCAAGTAAAAGTACTGAGTGTTTATTTGGTAGGTCAAACTTTTGAACTTGTGGCTTGATAGTCGTCGATGGAAAAACTGATAGCTCAGGTACATTTACCTCTATATCACGATGGCCCATATTACATAGAATCGCATTGTTCCTCATCTTAAGAATGTGCTGTAGGTTTATAACAGCCTCATTTCCTGTTGCAGTGACGAATATATCGGCATCTAAGGCATTGTCAAGACTTGATACCTTAAATCCTTCCATCACGGCTTTTAGAGCAGCAATAGGATCTACTTCAGTCACAGTAACTTGAGCTCCATACGACCGAAGAATTTTTGCACATCCTTCCCCAACATGACCATAACCACATACTGTAACTAATTTACCAGCAATCATAATATTTAAACTTCGTTTCAATCCATCTATCAAAGACTCTCGGCAGCCATACAAGTTATCAAATGTAGACTTTGTTATTGTACCATTAACGTCCATAACAGGCAGTCTCAGCAACTCTTGCTGAAGCATATTACGGTACTTAACAATGCCACTAGTTGTTTCCTCGCTAACGCCCTTTACACTACTTACATGCTCAGGAAATCTTACGTGCAAAATCTCAGTTAAATCTCCCCCATCATCCAGAAGCATGTTAGGCCAGAAGGTGTTCTCCTTAAAAAGTGTCTGTTCCAAGCACCAAGTATACTCTTGAATTGATTGCCCTTTCCATGCAAATACCGGAATACCCTTGTTCGCAGAATAAGCGGCAGCATGGTCTTGAGTAGATAAGCTGTTACTCGAACTCCATCTTAATTCTGCTCCCAATTCTACCAGAGCGTCCAAGAAAACCGAAGTGTGTACGGTCATATTCAAGCTACCAGCAAGACGCATTCCAGCAAGAGGTCGTGAGTCTTTCAAAGCGTTTACCAGCTTTGAGATAGCACCCATATTCAACTGTGCCAGCCAAACATCAGTCTCCCCTTGGGCTATAAGTCCTAGGTCTCTCACCTTATAATCAAAATTGCGATTCATATATGACCTCAACTGTTTTCTCCATTTCCCTAACGTGATCCAACGCCTGACCATCTTCGTCAGCAACAATATAAATCCTAAGGGCCGCAGAAAATCGTTCTATTTCGTCTCGTTTCAGAAGAGTGCCAGGTTCAGGAGCGACTACCTGAAGAATTTGAGGCAATGTTCCCATCTCTTTGATCTTCCAACCAAAAAACGTTTGAGCGTCTTCTGGAAGCGCGAAATTAATCATAGCAACTGAGCGTTGTGGAGGAGTCGTAAGTTGTGGTAAATTATCCCTTCTTGAGTCACCAGATTCGATAATATAAGCTGCCTCTGACAACGATACTCCCGTGGTATATTTGACGAGCTGATTAATCCCACCACCACCGTACCTCGCTGCGGCTTCTAAAAATATTAACCCTTCATCACTCTTAAAACACTCAATATGGAAGACACTATCGTTAATTCCTAAGTTTTTTACTGTGATAAGCGCGAGATCCAAGCAGAGGTGGTAGATTTCCTTGTCAGTTATTATGACTGATCCAAGCACTCCTCCTAGATTTGTATAACTAAAACATGTATTAACTGACTGGCTAGCAGTCATAAAACGCAGCTCGCCAGATACAACATACCCATCTAAATGTATGATAGGAAGATCAATAAAGGGTTCTACAATAGATTGTGTTGGCAAGTCTCGATTATACCCCTGTTGGTCTGAAATTACCTCAATTCCAAAACTCGCTGCTTGTCTACTTGGTTTGATAATGATACGACGATGCTCAGCAAGGAATTGTTTAAACTCTAAGTAACTCACAACATCTGTATCTAGGAATGGCACTTTCGTGGTGGTAATGTTCATAGCCTTACGCATCATTATTTTATCCCGACAAAGTAGGGCCGTCGTAGGTTGGATACCTGATACTCCAAACTCCTCCCTCAGCAAGGCACTGGGAAGTACGGTGTGTTCATGTGTTGAGACTATGCCATCTATACTGCCATGGTTGCCAACCAGTGCTTGTGCAATAGATACGATCTCTGGCATACGCTGTTCAAAACATGTAGCCTCAAACGTCTCCGGGGTATCAATAGCATATATTTCACTAAATAAGGCTGACACGTGGTCACCTAATGACTGCGCCTCAATTTGAGAGGTAATCAGAAAGTGACGGTCGGAACTAAGTATGTTCAAGATCGGTAAGGGATCACCCATAATCAGAATATTTCTCATAGGATGTTAGAATCCTTAGCCTCATTATAAAAGTCCCGGAGTGCACTATAACACCCGTTCCTATGACAGCCAGCGTTGACAAGATTTGGGTTTAACCCCTTCTTTAGTAGCATTTCCGTAACTTCTACGTGGAGGTCATACAAATATTGATACTCAGGAAGTCCCACGTCCTTCATCACATCAGGATTCGTCCACTCCATACGCATGGGAGCAAGGCTGGGAATTACCCCGAGATCTGTAATCCTATCTAGGGCAACGACATTTTCTTTAAAATTCACGTCCAAAGGACTAATCAACACATTAGTGAACACTTGATTCACTCCAAAAGTATCGACGCATTTTTGCCAATGTTTTACATACTGCTCAAACTCAATCTCGCCTTTCAGTGGCATGATCATACGTCGAACCTGCTCATCTAAAAACTCAACGTTTGAGCAAATAGTTGTCGCTCCCAGGGCGTGCATTTCGTCAACGTAAGAAGGAGGAACAGGTTCAGTTTCAACAGAATAGGGGAGTCGCACTTCATGTTGCAAAAATTTATTAGCCAACGAAATTATTGCAGAGGCACCACGATCAATGGTTGGTAGAGTTCCTGTCGTGATAGAAATATGTAGGTTATTGAGATTATCAGATGCTAACTTAGCAGCCTTCGCAATCCTATTACGTCCGGGGCCAGAGGCGTTACTCCATTCGCCTATTGTACAAAATTTACACTGGTTACCGTCATCAAAATAGTAACAATAGTGCGTAGCCGCAAAATCAAGATGTCCATTGGGATAGATTCCAGCCACTCTATGAAACGGCATACCGTCGATATCTGTTTCATGTATATCAGGTCTAATGTCAAAACTGATATAGAAATTTGGATCAATATCAAGAGAATACCTATTATAGCTTCTTCTTGTCACCTTCAATGCAGAATCTTCATTCTTTACCGCAGTATACAGTGCAGTTTTCTGTTCGTTGTGCCCTAGATAACCGAATATAATGCCTCCATTGATTCCTGGCGGCGACATTTCCTTTATTTCAGCCAAAATACTTGCTGGAACGTTCACACCACGTGTTTGAAGCGCAACTTTCATTTCTGCAATAGTAGACATACTTACTTACCTCCTAGCGATTGAGTACAAAAACGACCTCAACTTATCCAGCCTGTCTTCGATTTCCTTTTGATTCTTCCCAAAAAAAAGAACCTCCAATGATGAGTCACTGTATGTTTTCGCTTCACGGCTTGGTTCATCCTTACCAAAATTTGTAGCTTCTATTATCCAGTCCCATTCTTCTGGCATCATGGCATCAGAAGGTATAGATAAAGTACTTGGTATAATGAAGGCTCCACAAAGTCTCTCTAGTTTATTGTTTAAGTCTACGGGCAAGTCGCACTGCAACCTACACATAACTTTATTGAGGTCTAATCCAGAGCCGTGCTTAATGGTGCACGGTATACGCGCTCCCGCTGTCCTGCTAGCGATCTCACACACAAAAAGCTCACCGGAGGAGGTAACAAATACTTCGCAGTGGAACGTGAAGTTCACCGCTTCCCCCTCCGCTAAAGCCTCGATCGCCAGTCGGGCAGTCTCTCGTAAAGAATTGGCAATTGCAGTATCTTGATCAATAAGATAATGATAATATCCTTCAGATCTAAGATGAGTCAGCCCGTCAGATATTTTGCTAACAAACGATACTTCAACAACTTTATCTTTATAAACTCCATCCACACAGTACATTTGACCGCTTATAAACTCCTCGGCCAAAAAACCGTTAATAAATGATGAGTCGTTGTTTAGAAGAAAATTGTCTCTTTCAACATCTCCAGAAATCTTAAATGTCCCAATACTACCCATTCCATAACGACTCTTAATTACAAATGGATACCCAAAATTTTCACTAGCTTGAATCACATCAGCTTGGCAGTGCAACTCTATAAATCTCGCAGTACTTATCCCATAATCTTTGAATGATTTTTTCATTATCAGTTTGTCGCGGAATCTCCTAGCAGAAATGTTTTTTTGTCCGTATATACCGAAAAGCTCACGCAGCGAAGCTGCGGATAATATATCCATTTCAGCTAGAGCGACAAGATAGGCTTTCGTTGAGGATTTAATTAGATCAACCGTCATACTAAGCCAAAGCGACTGATCTAAATCAGCTTCCAAATATCTTAAATTTCTATTACTTGCAGACTGCTCATTACCTCTACCAACTGATCCAATTATAACTATCTCGCCCTGAAAATCTGCAAGCCAGCTTTGATAATTAACATGCCGTAGATCCCACCGATTGATGATTATAGCTCTACTCATTTATTACACCACCTTCCTACGATCTTAGTTATTAACATACTTCTTTATCCCAACTGTAGGGTAAAATCCAAAGCAATGAAACCTGACGCCTGACCATCTATTGTAGCTTCAGGGACCGCGCGAGAGCTAAAAAGGAAATAGCGCTTACAGTTTTGGACCCCCTGAAACCCCTGAGCGAGCCGTTCCCACTTGGTCGGCCACGCCCCTGCGACCGGCTCATGCGGTAGCACCCCCAGGGCCATTGAACGGCAACTCCCGCAGATTCAACCCATGCGCTGCCCTTGCCAACCTGTTTAGGCGAGTGACCAGGACCGCCCCTTGGTTCCGCACGTCGCGGCCCCGCCGCACCGCCCGCTCGACCGTGATGTATTCCCGCCGCACCGCTGCGTAACCCAGCCACAGCAGCGCGCGGTAGTACACCACTCGCGCCGCCCGTGGCTCCCGCTCCCCCACTTGTACCGCGATGTTCCCTGCCAGCTCCCACAGGTCCGGCCTCATCACGTGAAAACCTTCACTAACCCCTGCTTCCCTCGCGTCGGTAAACTCGGCCCGCGCCCTATCGGGCATCACCGCCGCGTTTTCCCACTCCTGCACGGGGTTTTCCGCCCCGAAGTGGCACGGGAGAGGTTGTCCACAGGCTACTTCGTTTTTCGTTAATGTAATTGGGTTGTTTTTAGTCCTGTCATCTTCACAGATGTAGTCCTGGATGACGAAAACCCCGCCCTCCTCCAAAGTCTCCGCGAACAGAGCTGCCCCCACATCCTCCGGGATGGGCGGGTCATATAGGGCCACAGTGAAGCAGGTCGCTACGTTCCGACGCTGCCCCTCAGCGTCGGTCGCCTGCACCTTCTGAGTCCGCAGCCAGAGGTGGGCCAGCGGGTGACGCAGGGCTGCATAGAAGGTGCTGGGGCTCATTCCCAAGTCCCGCGCAAAGCTCTCCCCGCCTTCCCCCAGAGACTCCACCACCAACACCACCTGTTCGCGCGCTGAGAGTGGGCGGCCCAGTTCTGACACCCGCAAGTAGCAGCGTGCTCGTAGGCCCTCCACGATCCGCATTAGGTTCCGCCCCTGCGCCCCTAGGACTCGACCACCCGCACACCCCGCCGTGCTCACGCTGGTCAAAAGCCGCTGCCACTCGCGCGAGATGCCAGCGCGGCGCAGCTCGGGTAGGGTGCCACCCGTCCGGTGATAGGCAAACGTCGAGGGGGCGGCCAAGGTCGGGGGTCGGTGGAAGGCGCGCAGCGGTCGAGCCTTCACTGACTTCCTGAGCGGCCACACCCGGCGCAGGGCGTCCACGCGGCTCAGAGAAGCAGGGACGGGCGGCAGGGCGCTGTAGGGCTGGTCCGTAGGGGGAGCAGTCGGCGGGGGTGTCTCGCCCTTGAGGAGTGCGGCGGCCTGCCGGGCGAGCGCCTGGTGCCTGAGCGCATCGCGGGCAGCCTGGTCGGCGGTGACGTGAGGCAACCTCATGCGCTGACCACCTGGGGCACCTGGTCGAGTATGTTCGGTACTAGCTCCAGCTTTGGCCACTGCACTGAGCGCACCATTATGCGAGCGGAGGCGCTGCAAGCCTCCCTGACGCTCTCGGGCATGGGTTGAGGGGTGACAGGTCGCCTCAGCCTCGCGGCGGGCCTGCTCGTGGCTCCTACACCGCTCCCCGCGATCGGCTCCAAGCGCGGTGCCAATCTCCTGCACTGTTCACACCCAGGGGAGGGCAGTTCCCAGCGCCGTACCATGTTTAGGAACCGGGCGGTGCGCCCTCCTACCTGAGGGGAAACTATTAGGCATTCTGGAAATACAGACCTGCTCTGCGGTACGCTGTTCGTAACGCTGCCCTGCGTTTGGTTGTTCACTAGCGAGGTGTCCTTCCGAGTGGGGTAGCGGGGTGAGAGTGTTGGTCGCACGCTCATCCGCTTCAGTTCAGAAGTTACACCCCGCCTCGTGCGGGGTGCAACTTTTTGCTGCCTGGCGCACGCTTACGTTGTGTTATTCCACATACTCGTGTAGTCGTGCAAAACAGGTTTTGTACGTCTCAGTGGCACCGTCTGGGGCAAACCGCGCGAAAACGGCAGTGGGAACTCGTGCCTTGGAGGCGGCACGAAAGGACAATCAGTTCGCAAAGAAAAACTGGGCCATGCCTCCCTAACTTTTTGCGGACTGACATCAGACGGCAGGGTGAGCACCGTCAGGCGCCTGACCTGCCCTTCGGGTAAACTGCTCGAACTCCATCAGGAGGCAGGTGAGGCGATGTCCAAGCGACTCAAAACAGGGAAGAGCAAGACTCACTCGGCAGCAAAGACCGTCGTGAGAGAGTCTCGCTCTATTGCTGCCTCTGCCCTTGGATATCGGAAGACGAAAGACGTGAGTGTAGTGGTCAAGGGGCACCGGAGCGGGGTGCAAGGCGTGAGCATCGAGCGCGTCCATAACGCACCGGCTGTCGCCGTCCAGGTAAGACGCCGTGCTGACCCCTCCCTCCTCGACCCCTATGACTGGGGGCCGGAAGGTGTTCCCAAGGGCAAACCTCTGGGCTACGTTCCTGGTCGGGGCTTCGTCGTCGAGGACTAAGGGTTGAGCTATCCGGTTCCTGTGGGTGTCGTTCTCGTCGTGGAGTTTCCCGAAGCTTCCCCCAGCGGGCGAGAGCAGGCGGGTGAGCGCCCGGCCGTGGTGGTGGGGATGCCTGATTTTGTCGGCACTCCCGTCTACCCGGGGCTGATTCTCGTGCCGTTCACCACACGGTTGGACAAGCTCAGCGGTTACACGCCGGAGTTGTACCCCCTGTACCCGGTCGGGGTCGCGGGCCTGACGCGGCCCAGCGCAGCCCTGACCGATCAGGTGAGGTATGTGGACCATGCGCGACTGAGAAACGCTTTGGGGCGCATGACTGAGGATGAATTCGAGCCGATCAGGAAGGCCCTTCAGAAGATGCTGCCCCTGGGCTAGCTGCTGGAGCCAGAGCGAAAAACCCGCCCGGTGAGGGGCGGGACTGGGGCAGACTCAACGGTTAAAAGGTCTCGTCGTCGTCGTCGAAGCTGAGGCGCTTCGGCTCGTCCCCAGAGGGTCGGGGAGTGGGCAGCACCTCCGGCGCGGGCGGGGCCGGGGCCTGGGAAGCCGAGGCGGCCGGTGGGCGGCGCGGGGGTGTGGGCCGGTCGGTGGGCGCCTGGTGCTGGGCGACCTTCACGGGCGGCCGAGTGAGCAGGGTCCGCAGTTGGGGCGGGGTGAGCCTCATGCGGCGCTTGAGCGGCCCCCGGAAGGGATGCACCGCCTTCCCGAACACCGGGTAAATCCGGTCGTAATCGAGCACGCTCAGCACCTCGGACTCTCGCCAGCGGGGGGCCAGCTCATCGAAGGCGTTGACCTCCACGAACGGGCGGCGCTTGCGCTCCTCGGGATTGCGGTTTGGGTTGGGCTTGTCGAACTCGCCGCACACGTCGCGCAGAAAGTCCCGGGCGGCGGGGTCCTTGGTCGCCCAGAAGGTCCAGTGGTGGATGGTGTCCACGATCCCGCGCCACCCACTGCGGTGGTACTGGTCGAGCTGGCCCAGGCTTTGCAGGAAGGCCGTCATGGACACGTTGCGGCTGCGCCCGGTCGAGAGCACGTCCGCAAAACGAGGAATCTTCAGCGCCCCGGCCTCGTCCGCGAGGATGACGATCTCCTCCCCGGCGCCGTGGCGGTCGGCGTAGGCGAACACCTCGTCGATGATGGCCCCCATCAGCAATTCCAGCGGGGCGCGGTAGGGGGCCTCGGTGCTGGGGGCGGAAATGTAGAGGGTGGCCGCCTCCGTCACGAGGTCGGCGGGCTGGAAGGTCGTCCGGCTCAGCGTGGAGAGGATTTCAGGCGTGTTCAGCGCGGCGAAGGCGGACTTGAAGGACTGCACGACGCTCCCGCGCTCTCCCCCGGCGGCCGCGCTGGGGTCCGTCCACACCGGCCCGAAGGCCCCCGCGAAGGCCCCCAGCAGCTCGTCGCGGGCCTGGGGCGGCGCGGTGGCGGCGAGACCCCGGGCGAGGTCGAGCATGGCCTCCACGGAACTCACGGCGGCCTGCACGATGACCGGCACCGCGCTCTGCTGGGTGACGCGGGCGGCCACCCAGTACGCGGCGGCGATCTCCTGCGCGGCCCGGTTGAAGTGCGCGGCGCGCGGCTCGTCGGTGGGCAGAAAGATTTCGAGGCGGCTGGTCACCACGGCGCGGTCGTCGGTGTCGAGGGGGTCGAAGCCGTCCCCGTTCAGGCTGGTCAGGTCGAGCCGCAGGACGCGCCCCACCGTCGCCCGGTAGCCTGCGGTGGACTTCCACAAGTCACCCTTGAGGTCGAGCACGATGAAATTCAACCGCTCGGCCGTCAGGAGCCAGGTCTTGAGCAGGTTGCTCTTGCCCCGTCCGGGGGCGCCCAGGAAGACCCCGTTCCCGAACTGACGGCGCCCAGCGTCCTTGAGGTCGTCGCGGCGCATGATGCCCCACCGGCGGCCGCCCGCCTGGACGATGGGCAGCACGTCCTCCCGGGTCCTGAGCCGCACACGGTCCCGCTGGTGGTTCACCATGCTCCGGCGCGGGTTGGGACTAAACACCGTCCCGGCCGACAGCAGGCCCAGGAGCAGCGCGCCCGCACCCCCGTAAAGGCCCCAGGTCACGGGCAGCCTCCCAAGCAGCCTCGCGCGCTTGACGGCGCTCTGGGCCAGGCAGTTACTCCCGCAGGGCTGGCCCGTGCTCAGGAACGCCTTGGGGTACATCTGACCGTTGACCTTGTGCGGAGTGAACAGGGCGGTGAGGACGGGCATGGGGGTGTACCCAGCCTTGACCAAGGCGGCGTTGTACGGGTCGAACGTCGCTTTCACGGTCTGCGCGGCCGTCTGCCCGGCCCACCACATCAGCAGCCCACCCACCAGCAACGAGAGCACCATGACCACCGTGAGACGACTGCGGTTCTGGTTCATACCTCCATCTCCTGCGAACGGGTCACGCCCCGCCCGGCCGTGCGTTCGTTGCTGCGCTCCTGTTCGCGTTCCTGCTGGTGCTCGCGCACCCACTCCCGCTCTGGGTGGTCGAGTTCGCGCACGTTGTCCCGTTCCAACTGCTGCTCCAGGTCGTAGGCTCCCTCCCTGAAGTGGGTCAGGTCGTCACGCCGCAGAGTCGTCTGCGTGCCGAAGGTGACGTGGACGTGAACCCCCTTTTCCTCTCCCTTGCCGTCGCTGTGAACAGCGACGGCGTACATCTCGGCATCGGGTCGGCGTTCCTGGATGACACGGGCGACGTGCTCGGCGGCCACGCGCTCGTTCACGTAGGTCTCCGCAGAGTCGAGCTTCGTCGTGAAGGTCATGTGCTGCTGATACTTCGTCGCGCTGTCCTCCACACGGGCGGCGGCCTCGTAGCGGTCAGTCTCCCTCAACTCCCCACGCTCCAACTTGTAAAGCTGGGTGTTCTCCCGCTCGTCCATATAGTTCACGGCCGCCTGCATTCGCGCCTTCCCTCCCGCGCTGGTCTTGGTGTATCCGTTCCCCGACCGATCAGGGATGGACTTCACGACTCTCTGATTCGCCTTCATCAGTCACCTTCACCTGCTGAGTGTATGGACGCAGCGACTTCACCGCACTCTGCCAGGATATTTCTCTGAGGTTCGCGGCGGCCTCCTCTCCTTGAACCAAGGCAGCCTGCATGAGCGTCTGACGGCGCAGCGCCACGATCTCGTGCGCCTGCCTCAGCAACACGTCCCCGAAGCGCGTGGTGAAGTCGCGCAGGTGCTTCTCGTGCAGGTTGCTCAGCCGCTCGGCCAACACGTCGTTCGTCATCAGCGTGTGATCCTGGATCGCGTACCGCTCCAGGACGTGAGCACACAGGGCGCTCAGGGTCACGCCTGCCTCGTCTGCCAACTTTTGCAACTCGTCGGCGTGGTGCTGGGCCAAGGACACCGTGACCCTCTTTGGCGCGGCCCGAGGTCTCCCCTGCTTTTTGGTCACGCTTCAGGGTAGCAGCGTTAAGCGCAAACAGTGCAAGCGATTTGTGGGGGTGCAGGGGCAAAGCCCCGCCAAGATGCAGCTTCGCTGCTAATCTTGCGGAGAGAACCGGGCAGGGCAGAATGGGGAACCTCACGGCGCCCAAAAAAAGCGGGGGCCGCAGCCCCTTTGGTCAGTCGTTTGTGGGTGTGTTTCCTGTGGTCTCGCCTGGTCCATTGAGGGCGGTAAGGTTGACGGCGGCCTTTTTCGGGCGGCGCTTGGTTGGCTTGCGTGGGGCCTGCTTCTTCGGTTTGCGCTGGGCCTGAATGAGTGCGGTTAACTCCTCGTCCGTCATGCCCTGGATGTCCTTTGCGGTGACTGCCTGGGGACGGTCGAGGCCCTGCTGATGTTCCAGCCATTTCATGACCTGACCGGCGGCGTTCTGTGGGTAGGCGTAGTCGTGGACTTCCCGGGCCTGCCCCTTGGAGCCTGTCAGGTTGAACTTGTCGAGCAGCTTCAATGCGGGCAGCTCCCCAGCCTTCACGGCTCGCTGAAACTGGGTGTAGAGACGGCGGCGGGTCGCCTCACTTTTCCCAGCAAGGTCCTCTGAAAAGAGCGGCATGGGGGGAGCATACCAAGGACCCGGAACGGCCCCTTCCCCCTCAAGTCCACCGCAGCCCGGGGCGGTTCGCCTGGTGCCTTCCCAGGTGAGCCGTCACGGGTGAGGATGGACCCTTCTCAGGGGAAGCGCAGCGTGTCGGCCGGACGGGTCCGAATTCCGAAGAAGTGGGGGTCCGACGAGAGTCGGAGCAGAAACCTGCGCTAGGAAGCCAGCTCACATTTCAAGGCGCCCCGCCGCTCCCCCCGCCGCCCAATTCCTGTGATAAGTGTTCAGCAGTGAGGCGGTGTTGGGGACTTGGCCTGCGATTTGGCCGGGAGGAGAAGGATGGAATCCAGCGATAACGACAGTTACACCAGGTTTCGGCGGCGCTTTTAGGCTTAGCGCAGTCCACTGTTCCAACTCTAGTGCGACCCCAAGTGCAGCAGCAAACTCTTGACCTCGAACGAGTTCAGGTCGCTCAGCACGCACACACGTTTCTGCCCGACCAGGACTTCACAGGCGGCTGCCTCCGTGAGCTGGCCTATCACTCGTGGCGAGGGCGGCAGTGAGCGCACCACCTCCACGGCCGAGGACACGAGTTGGCCCTGGGCGCTCACGTAGAAAACGGTCTCAGCGTCCACCAGATAGATGCCAGGCAGGGGAGGTTGCGGCTTCGTGTAGTCGTTGGCCGAGGCTCAGGCGGTCACAAGTTGGGCGGGGCCATGCAACAGGACCGTGCCGGTCACCTGCCAGTTAAGCAACTCGATTCGAGCGTAAGGACCGGCGAGAGTTGGGAAGGGAGCTCCCCTCTTCCGGGTGCAGCACGCCCAGACGTTTCCCATCCCGCTCTTTGTACCCCCTCCCCTGTTGATGAAGTGAGCATCCCAGGTCAACCCTCGTTGGACCTGGCCTATACGCCCACCGCAGTCGGAGGGGATCAGCTTGGTGCTCTTCCAGATCGGCTCTAACCGGCGAGGACAGCCTTTTACCTTTCCCAGCTTTCTTTCTAACTTTCTTTCTTTCCGTGATGCGTTAGGTAATCCTCCAGGGCGTGTTGCACCACGTCCTGAATCTTGGTGCCCTCCAGGGCACTGTGAACCTTGAGCCGACGTTGCAGGCTGCGGGGCAACCGGGTGTTGAACGACTCCAGGGGGTCCAGGGGCTCGGGCTGGGGTGGGGGCGTGGGGACAGGGGCAGGCGCCACGGCCTCGACCTCCGGCGCGGGCTGGGCCTCCTGCGAGCCCATGCGCTGCTTCATGGCCGCGCCGATGCTCAGGCCCTTCTTCTTGCCCCCGGTCACGCCAGCACCTCCGCAAGCGCCGCGCGGTACTCGGTCAGGTCCTCGGGCAGGGTGCCGAAGGCCCGCTCGTACTTCACGAGGTGGGGGATGATGCCGAACACCGACAGGTCTTCCTCCTCCAAGGCGAGCTGCATCTCCCGGCCCAGGCCGCCGCGTGCCTGGGTGAGTAAGATGCCCCACTGGCCCGCGAAACCTGAGGCCGCCAGGGCGTCGAGCGTAGGCACCAGGCGGTCGGCCTCCAGGGCGTTGCACTTGGCGACCACAATCACCCGCCCGGCCAGACGTGCGGCATCGCCCAGGGCGCGGGGGTCATTCGGTGGGGTGTCCACCACTACCCAGGCGTGCTTCATCGCCTGGGCCTGCTTGCCATCCGGGTAAACCGGGAAGGGCAGATCACCCGCCGCCCGTGCCCAGGCCCCCGCACTGCCCTCCGGGTCCTTGTCGAGCACCGCCACATCTTTGCCCTGCTCCTTGAGCAGAGCGGCCGTATAGAGCGCCGTGACCGTCTTACCCACGCCACCCTTGCGGGAGAGCACCGAGACCACCTCTGCCATGACTTCACCTTACAAGAAAGATTGAAAGTAAGTAACAGCCTCTTTGCCCTACCAGTCGGCGGTGGTGGCGCGCAACTCGTCCTCGGCGTGCTGGGCGTAGATGGCTGAGGTGGACACGTCGGCGTGGCGCAGGTGGTCGGCGACCCGCTTGAGGTCATGGGTCTCGCGGTAGATGCGGGTGCCGCTGTAGTGCCGCAGGCTGTGCAGGGCGCGGCCCTTGCTCGCTACTCCGGCGGCAGCGGCCACCTTGCCGAGGAAATGTCGGGCGCTATCAGCGTTCACGTACCCCAGCACCGCGCCCTCCCCCGAGCCCTGGGCCTTCCACTCGCGCAGGGCAGCGCACAGCCGCTTCGAGGCGTAGACCCGGCCGGTCTTGCCTCCCTTACCCCGCCGCACCACGATCTCCCCCGCCTCCAGGTCCACGTCGCGCCACTCCAGGGCGACCAGCTCCGCGACCCGTAACCCGGTGTGGGCCCCGAGCAGCAGCAACACCCGCTCGCGGGGCGGGGCCGCGTCGAGCATGGCCGTGACCTCGGCCTCGGTGTAGGGCTTGCGCTTCTCGTGCCTGGGGGTGCGGTCGGGGGCGGCGCGCACCTCGGCGAAGGGGCGGGAGTCGGTGAGGTCGGCCCAGCGCAGCGCCCGGTAGAACGCTCTGGCGGCAGCGAGGCGAACCCGGACGGTCGAGACCTCCAAACCCTGGCCCTCCAGGTGGCGCACGTAGGCCGCCCCCGTGTCTCGCTTGGGGCGCAGCAGGCTCAGGGCCTCTTGCCCGGCCCAGGTCAGGAACACCCGAACGCCCGTGCGGTAGCTGCGGAGGGTCAGGGGGCTGACCCGGGCGCCCTGGCCGCCGTAGAGGGTCAGGTGGGCCTCGGTGAGGGCCCACAGCAGGTCGAGATCCTGAAGGGCGACCGCCTGGGCAGCCGTGCGCTTGCGTTCCTCCTCGGAGAGGTGGGCGTACCGCCCGGCGCGTTGGGCGAGGGCAACTTGGGCGGGGACCAGGCTGGTCATTTGGCCCATTTTACGGTCTGAGAATGCTGCTTCTCAGACTTCGGTGGGGGAGATGGTGCGCACTCCTATGTCGGTCCTAGTGGGGGCGGCGAGAATCAGACTGGATTTGATGTGGCCCCGGTAGTGCCAGCCGCAGACTTCGGTAGTGCCAGCCGCAGACTTGGAGCCAGGACAGCAGTGACATGTCGCAGAAGCCCAAGCTCGCTGTCAGGCGGACAGGATGCAGGCTGAGGAAGTCCAACAAGTCTTCGACCTCCGCCAGAACGGGCAATAACTAGGTAGTACTCACCTGCGGACGAGCAAAACCGCCTGTCTTTGAACTAGCACAGTCACATTGATTGTACAAAAGTTCTCGAATAATATTCCTGTATTCAGGGCTAAGAGAAGAGTATGCCCACTCCTTTCACTACTTTTGTCCTTATGAAGAGTATAAATAATCTATAATGAAATTTACAACAATTCTTGGAGTATTTCGTCTATAACTTTAAATCCCTTCTCAATCACTTCAATAGGCGCATTGATAGGTGGAAACAATTTAACAACGCAATTATCTGCCCCGACTGACTCAAGAATCAAGCCCCTCTTAAAAGAATCTGCGATAAAACGCTCTGTCAAATCCGCAGAAGGTAGCACAAAACCGCTCATCATTCCGCGTCCTTTAGTTTCAATTTTAAATTTTTCCGCGATAGATTCTTTTAGCAGTTCAATTTTCTGTCTGCTTATGTCAAAAACCGTTTGATAAGCATTATCGCGCCAAAATTTTTCTAAAGCAGCTTTACCAGTTACAAAAGCAAGATTATTGCCACGAAATGTTCCATTATGCTCTCCGGGCTTCCATACATCAATTTCATCGCGAATTAGAACTAGCGACATAGGTAACCCGAAGCCCGAGAGCGATTTCGAAAGGCAGATAATGTCGGGAACCAGCTCTAAGTACTCGAAACTGAAAAATGATCCTGCTCTTCCACAACCAGCCTGTATATCGTCGATTATTAGCAAAATGTCCAAACTCTTTAATAAGTGTTGAAGTTGCTGTAGAAATACTCCGCTTGCGACATTGATACCACCCTCCCCCTGTATAGTTTCGATAATGACTGCCGCTGGCTGATCAACGCCAGACCCAGGAGTAGCAAGCATCTTCTCAATAAATGAAATTTCGTTTCCACCGAAGTAGTTATCATATGGCAGTGCAATACCATGTGTTAACGGTACACCAGCAGACTTTCTTTTCCCGACACTTGATGTGACAGATAAAGCTCCGAGAGAAACTCCGTGATAGGAATTTGAAAAGTAAGCAATATTATGTCTTCCAGTTACTTTTCTCGCCAATTTAATGGCTGCCTCTACTGCGTTTGCTCCTGTAGGTCCCGTAAACTGCAACTTATACCTATAAGATCTTGGTAGAAGAATTATGTCTTCAAACGATTTAATAAAATCAAGCTTTGAGACAGTATGTAAATCTAATGAGTTTGCAATATAATTGCTCTCTAAATAACTTATTAATGCAGACTTTAAATCTGGGTCGTTATGGCCGTAGTTAAGAGCTCCAGCACCACTTAAAAAATCGAGATAAGGCCGTCCACGTGTATCATATAAATATGGGCCTTCGGCTCTCTCGAATAATTCTGGGAACCTGCTACCATAGTACTGCACATTTGACTCTCTTTCAAAACCTTTCACTGTCCTTCCCCCTTAATGT
>Ga0181466_1000094_pt2 | contig 17299 bp, 21 predicted proteins | sample InSIn4gowninarea_FD_119078 | JGI IMG/M metagenome (GOLD analysis project Ga0181466, IMG submission 119078) | Clean room microbial communities from NASA Spacecraft Assembly Facility at Jet Propulsion Laboratory, Pasadena, California, USA -... ... | reverse complement strand
CCGCTGCTGGTTCTCTTGACCGACTGCAGTTTGCTCCCGTGCCTGGCAGCACTTGTCGACCGACCCTTTCCATCGTCATCTACACCAAGTCTTGGGCCCAGGACGACGGGCATGCAATCAAAATACAGTATCCACAATGCACAGTCTGAACCGAAGAAACCGCCTAGTATCCAACGCCTATCAGGTAATCGGCGAGCTGCTCCACCGTGTTTGCGGCAGCGCCCGGCTGTACGGTCTCGGGATAGTGCGTGACGAGAAGCGCTTGTGTAGTCTTGACGATAACGATGCCTTCTCTGCCCTGTTGTGTGTGGTTGCATTAGAAGTGCGGCATCGACGGAAAAAGGTGAGGATATGGCGGTGCTTACCTTCTTGCCGTACAGACTCCGCTCGTCCGCCTTTAGCACGATGAACTTCTCACCGGCTATGTGGAGGCCGGTCGACTGGACTGCCTTGACGCCGGTTGCATCGCCCTTATCTTTGAATGCATTGACGACTTCCCGCATCTCGGTCGGTGAGACCTGGTGTCTCGTCAGCGCCTGAGTGGCGGGGAAGGCATCCAGAATCGTGTCGGCCAATGTGCGCAGGCCATCCCGCTCCCGATAACTTCATCATGTACGCTGCTGAAGCCCTTGTCGCCCACGGCGTCTGCCCAAGTACAAAGGAGTCATTGACGTACCGTGAAGCCAGGCGAGGCGGCCCAGACGCTGTTCCCTTCGGAGTTGAAAATGGCGGCCTTATCTACATTGCCGGTGCCGACAAGGCTATTTCGAATCATTAGAGATGCCGAGCCCTTACAGTCGCCGAACAGAGAGGAACTCACCTCTGATCTACGTAGGCTGCACGACAAGTCAGCACACGCAGAGCTATCAGCATCCGGCGCAATCAGACGAACCTTGCCAAGACATGGTTTTGCGGCGCTACTGTGGGTTCCGAAGGTATTTTCGGGGCAAAGAATGTACGATGCTCAGTCTGGTTTGAGGTGAGCAGGCGAGATTCGAGATCAATAGGTGTGGAGGGCGTGAGGCGGAGGTTGTGGTTGTTGTGGTGGGAGGTGTTGAGTGGGATTTGAAACAACATGAAAATCGCCGAAGTGCCCCGCTGCTCGCAGCAGCCGCAGCCTCGCGGCACCCCCGCGGCGCCCCCGCGGCAGACGGAGGCCTGGGCCCCTACGCTGTTGTTTGATAATTGAGACATACGTGTAAAACAGCCTAGCTAGATACCCTCCACTGACAGACCGTTTCCAAGCTAGCAATATCCCGTCCGGACCGTTTTCATTAGCACGGCAAACATGCCAAGCGATCCATCGGGTGGTGCGGCAGATAATGCGCTGCTTGCTTGGTTTCCCAGCCCCGGTTCCACGTCGATAAGTCTAAAAGAACACGTTCCCTTCAGGGAGTCTGACCTGCGCGGTATATCAGACGTTCTTCGTCGAACAGGTAGGGAGGCTTGGAGCCGTATTCCACGAATCTACGCCGTCCTCCGGATCGTTAACCAACTTCACGCTATCGGTGGCTTCATCGACCATGGAGTGTCTGATATCTGGTTCCCCTTCACCCCCAACACGTTGCCAGAAACCTTGGGATCCGCAGCAAAATCAGACTTCCTCAACGCTCAGCGGCTCGTCCTCACAAAAGCGCTGTTTCTGGAGCAAGAAGATGGAAAGCATAGACACTTCTCAGATTCAACGGAGCTTCCTTTTAACAAGACTGCCGAACTAGGACGAGGAAGTTTTGGAGTCGTGGATCGTGTGGTGAGCACCATCAGCCACAGGGAATATGCGAGAAAGCGTATACCGAGAGGTCGGACCTTCCATAACAACCGAAAGATCCTCAAGGACTTCGAGAACGAGCTATCCAACCTCAAAAAGCTCTCCCATTATCATATCGTGGAGCTCGTCGGCAGTTATACAGATTCAAGATCAGTCTGTCTTCTCATGGCACCTGTTGCAGATTGCAACCTGAAGGAGTACCTAGACGCGGAGCTCACGACTGAGCGCCGCTCACTACTGTGCACCTTCTTCGGCTGCCCGACGTCCGCTGTTCACTATCTACACGAGAATCGAGTCCGACATAAAGACATTAAACCACAGAACGTGCTCGTGAAAGGCGGTGATCACGTTTACCTGACAGACTTCGGACTGGCTTTAGATTATTCGGAAGCCGGTCGCAGCACCACTACCGCAGAAGTAGTCAAAAGCCCACGGTATTGCTCGCCCGAGCTAGCGGCCTACCGTCCTAGGAACACAGCCTCTGATATCTGGTCGTTGGGTTGTGTCTTCCTCGAGATGTGGACAGTGATCAGAGAACGCACCGTTACTGAATTGACTGCACATCTTGAGTCCACTGGGTCAGGGTCCAACCTCTACCACTCAAATATCGAGGGCATCAATTCGTGGTGCTCTTTGATCGCAACGCGTCTCAATACTAGACCAGTGGATGCTCCGTTGACGTGGATCGAGAACATACTTGTGGAAGCGCCAGATCGACGTTGGACCGCAAGTCTTCTGCTCGACCAGATTCAGGAGGCTAGCAATGGGCCCAGCTCCCACCCAGACTACTGCGGAACGTGCTGTCTGGAAGGTTCTGGGCTAGTGGGGACCGTACACTCACCAACCGGGACCGATGAAACGTTCTATAGAGGGGCCAAAGACAAAAGCAATGGCTTGGATGCGAGTGAACTCGCTTCGCTAACCACATCATCGGCCCTGGCGGCTAAGAATCATTCCGCCGCGGAGCACCGACAACAGCACGACGAAGAACCGCACCGCCAAACATCTAGGACTTATGTCGAAGAAAAGGGAACAATAATCCCCTCCAGGCGTGATCCAACAAAGAGCCCCCGCTGGAATTTCAAGGACTGGGAAGTCCTCTCCATCGGGAGCTCCTCCAGCGATTCCGAGTGCTATGGCACGCCCCCCGAATCTCAAGATAATTGGCTGGAAGCATCAGAGCTACAGGAAGACGATCCATCCCATGAGAACGTTGTCCGCCAGATTGACGTACCGAATGCGGAACCTTCATCCTTGGATAATGTAACAAATGAGATTAAGCTCTTCGAGACCAGATTAGACGGATTAGAGAGACTGCCAATTTTAGCGAAAACGATTCCAGCGAAAGCAATTCCAGTGAAAGAGTATCGTGTGTCCATGCTGGTGGACGGAATCGACATGCAGCCGCAACATCAAGACAAACCGTGCTTCATCTTCAATCCCTTTGAGCACAGCCAACAAGACATCTGTCTTCGGCCCCTAGTCCGAAACTTCAAAGGAGACATGGCGGATGCAAGCTCAGTTAACATGGTCTCAGACGCAGATTCTCGACGTCTACAACCAGATAGTCAACGTGGTAGTGATCCTATTGGAGCAGTCTGGTACTGTTGTCTATGCGGCTGGGGGCCGATGTCGGTAGATAAGTCTAAGACCTGTAGCGATTTGCATTGCCAGCACGTATTATGTGTTGGTTGCAAATATGACGACTTTCGGTTAGACTCTTCTGAGGTGGTTTCAGCCAAAAAGGATCAACGGAATGCATTTTAGTATGTCTGAACAAACTGGATATGGTTTTAGTGAGTGCTCGACATAAGGCGGTCAACTGTATGCTTTGTGTATGCTTAGCTCTTTCCTCATGATACCTGTTGTCAGCTGGCGGTTTGGGATCGATCAGCGAGCTCGCATCACCAAGCTTCATGAATCTGACCTAAGTTCAGAGGTGGAGGTCGGAGGTGAATCAGGTAATCTTCAAAATGTAGGCTTGACCTCTGCAGCATGCAACCATCCATTCTGCTCTCATACTAACAAGCACATCTTTTTAATGTAGGCAGCAAACCGCCTTTATGAACGCCAGCCCGTCAGGCAGCGGAGAGATGCCACCAAGAAACCCTGGAACGACAGTTGTGGGAAAAGACAAAAGGCAGAAAACGAAGACAGCTTCAGAAGTAGATAATCATGATACAATCCCATCCTTCTGCGCTCCGCGCATTAGAGAACGAGTATAGAGTGAACTTCCATCCGACGTTCGCTGCCCTGAGGAAACAAAGCCCAAGAGCAATTCCCTCGCCTTCATGCTGAAAATACCCGCCAAACCTTAGCCGTTAGTATCGACAACTTGATTTCCGCCATGCTCAAGGCTGTCCAGCTTTCTCTCAACGCCAAAAGCCTAGTGCTGGGTGTAATTCCCACCCCAACCTCCACGCCCATAGCTCCCACCATAGTTCGAGAACCCAGAACCATAGCCCCCATATCCACCCGCCTGATTATTCTGTGCACTGCTCTGATGTCCACCAAGTCCTCCAAAGCCGCCATACTGCGAGCCCTGTCCGCCGCCAAGGTGGCCCGGATAGCCGCCAAAGCCCTGCTGATGCGACTGTGGGGGCGGAAGGCCCGATTGCGATCCTACACCGGGCGTATTATTGGTAGCCGAGCCAGGACGACCCGGCTGGCCGAGCGCAGAGGGGCTGGGTCCAGACTTCGCGTCGCTGCCGAACGGCTTCAGGGCGTCAGACGGATCCGTAGTGCCCTGGTGGGCGCTCTGCTGCTGGCCGTAGCCCTGAGACTGGCCAGGGAATCCGCTCTGGGAGCGGCCGAAGGGGTCCGACATGCCGCTGTAACGAGCGTCTTGCGACGAGATTTGCGTGGGTTGGGTCGAGCCGGAGCGGGAGTATTCGCCGAGACCGCCGGTGAGACCGGTGTCACGGCCATGCATGGATGAGGCGCCGAAGCCGCCGGCGGCGGGAGAGGATGAGTATTGATCGTGAGAGGTCTGGGGTGACATGCCGTAGCCGTGGTGGGGCTGGCCGTACATGCCGCCTTTGCCGCCGAAGGGTCCGCCGTAGCCGTGCTGCGCGGACTGGTTCATGTAGGCGGCGTAGTACGGGCTGTTGTAGTACGGGTGGTTAGGATATCCGCCATAACCATATCCAGACTGTCCGTATGGCTGCTGGTGGAGTTGCTGCGCCTGTTGCGACTGGGTGCCTGCATGCTGTTGTGCAGCTAGCGTAGGATTCGGCGTGTTGTGACCACTGTTTTGGGCCTCACCGTAGCGTGACGGGACCTGTTTTGATAAGTTAGGCGGTTTAATAAGAGATACTGATGATTGAGATTCTCCCTGGCGGGATACAGGGAAAACAGGATGATATGGGTCGGTTAATGGGCTAACTGAGTCGCCTTCATGGTTGCTTACCTGTTGTGACTGGCTCGTCGGATAAGCAGAGTCGGCAGCAGATGCGCCAAACGCACTGCCGGTTCTCTGCTGAGAGGCGCCAGCGTCTTGTTGACTAGTGCTTCCTTGCTGACCGTAACCAGCGCCGTAAAAGTTGCCATAGGCATTTCGTGACTGGTCTGAGGTGTAGTAAGAGGAATGGTCGGAAGGCGCAGACGAGAATCCGCCGAGCTGCGACGGCACCTGCTGCTGAATCTGGGATTGTTGTTGGCTTGGATAGCTCTCCAGATGGCTCTGACGACTGGTCTGTTGGCTGAACGGATCGTAGGCTTTCGGCAACGGGGCTGACTGCTCAGACGGCAGGATTGGCTGATCATAGCGGCCGTATTGACTGTATTGCTGACCACCATGAGGGGCTTGCTGTGGCATTACTTGAGCACCCAGGGTGTTCTGGGGTGAATGTTGCTGGGCAGTCTGTTGCTGCTGCTGTGGCACCGACGGAAGACCAGCTTGCTTCGGTGTAGGAAGAGTGTCTTGGATAGGAGCTTCCGATGGCTGCGATGGCTGCCGAGTCACAGGGGGCAAGGAAGCCCTGGGTGCGGCAGGCGATTGCTGGGGCGGCTGAGTGCGCGTCTCGGGTTCCTCTCTATCATCATCCACATCCAGATCTGCGTCACCGTTTAGGCCCATACTGCCGAACTGCACTGCAGCTCGATCAACAGCATGATTGCCTGGCATGACGACAGCCTCTTGCTGCTCCATAATCCTCCGCTGGAAGCTAGCACTGCGTCCCGGCGCTCCGGTAGCCTTGAACGCACTGGTTGCGAAGCCACCCATTGGCGGACGGCTGATGGGTGGTTGCTGACCTGGAGGCAAGGGCGTCGCGACGCCTATATCCCGCGAGCTCGCAACGGTGCTAGCAGCGGTTTCGGTTGGCGCAGGCACAGAGGCGTCAGGGAGATGTTCCAGATTGTCTTCCGTCAGTTCGTCCTTAGATGGCGTGAGCTGTAGTGCAGCCTCTTCGATCTCAGCTTCTGGGGTTGCCTCTGGGGGCTCGACCGGGATAGTAGAAGGCTCCATTTCCGGAGCTTCGTCAACAACGGGCGGGACTGGTAGGGCTTCCGGCTCTACTTCTACTTGCGCGGCATCCTCTTGCACCTCGGGGATCTCTACTGCTGGCGGCAATCCGACTTCAGCTAGGGGCGGTGCCACAGCAGCTGGTTTAGGCGGAGCCGGAGCCGGCTTGGGCTTGGCAAACATGCTTGCCCAAGTTTTCTTTGCGCCGCCTTCAGATATAAGACTGCTCTTCTGACCCTCTGACGCAGTCGCAGGAATCGCGGTCGAAGTAGCGGTGCTCGCCCATTGCGCCTCCGGAGCGGCTTCGCCAGTGTTCGCCGCAGCCGACGTATCCCATGAGTCGTTCTCTTTGCCCTCAGTTGGAGCGCTGGCTTCCCAGGCAGTTGACTCTGTTGTAGGAACGGAGGCCGGACCAGAGGCAGTGCGTGCTCCATTGGTAGCCGTCTGAGTTCCGCCTCGACCACCTCTAGATGCTCCACGGCCGCGTTCAGGACGTCCTCGTGCGCCACGAGCGCTGTCCGGGCCGCCTCTACCACGGGCTGAACGGGTTGAGGAAGTCGCGGTATCCGCGCCGGGAGTGAAGCCTTCCTTAGCTTTGGAGCGGGATCTGTCCTTAGTCTTCTTTGGGACTTCGGAGAACTGGGATACGTTGCCTGAACAATTTCAGAGTCAGCAATGAGCTCCAGTAGCACACGGATCACAGTAACAGCATGCAAACGACATTCTAGAAAGCATGTGGTCGCGCGCGGGTATGACAGATTGTGGAGAAGGTACCTTCAGTGATTCGCTCAATGGTGCTTTGCAAGTCTCCATCGGACTCCTGAAGAGCCAGGACAAGATCGACGTCCGTCCAAGCCGGGAACAGCTCTTTCAGCATGCTCAATTGAGAGGAGTACTTCTTTTTCAGCTCGCCGAGTTCGCCTTGATCTGCCGAGGTGTCGACTGCGGTGTCCTGAGGATCTCCATTCGTCTGTTTGGTGGTGCGCGGTGCGCCTCTATAACCACCTCTACCGCCGCGGGCTGAGCTTCTGCCGCGCGAAGCGGCAGGCCGAGTTTGGACTTCGGACATTGTGTGAGCAGCTGAGAGGCTGTAGACCTTCGCTGACAAAACCAGATGTGAGGGAGGTTTGTGGGAAGTGCTGGGTGAAGGGTGAAGACTAGGTGTAGATGACGATGGAAAGGGTCGGTCGACAAGTGCTGCCAGGCACGGGAGCAAACTGCAGTCGGTCAAGAGAACCAGCAGCGGCCAGAACGGGCGGTGTCGGTTCGAGGAGATGGTCGAGAAGGTTAAGGGACGGGCTTCAGCATAGGCATGTGTGGTTTGTGTACGATCTGAGGTTTGATGCAAGGCTAAGGTGGCTGTCTGTGTGTCGAGTGAGCGAAGACGAGCCTGGCGTTTCGCGTGTCAAGCTCCATGAAACTCAAGCCAAGCCAGGCGGCTACTTCCGGCAGCACCATCTCACTATCACCACCACCACCACCACCACCATTGGAACGATGCCTCTGAGGTGCTCGAGCATGAGAATCCCTTGAGGTCCTTGAGCCATGGTGCTGGCTAGATGGATCATCACAACCTGCATGACCACGATTGACTAAAGGGATATCCATGCTAGATGGTGGCTCAGATGGCAAAAGGTAGCCTAAGTGGTCCTATTGCCATGTTATGGTAGTGATGTGTGAAAACACACTTAGGACCGCCGAGGCATTTTTTCCCTCACTACTAGGAGGTTTTTTCCCCTGTGCATTGTATATACACCCAACACTCTAGGGCTATCTTATCTTTGTTCTTGCATGCTAAGTAATACTACTTTTGTGTTGTGTGCTCTTGAGCTTCTTCTTCTCCAAGCTGTGTGTGCATTCCAACATTTGGTATCAGGGCAGGCAGCAAGAGCTTCGAGGCAGCATCGCCAGGACCCTCTATTTCATCTCCTCCGCTTTGAGACGAGGTTTCACATACATCAATAGGTCAATATATTCTGTGGGACAACTTGTAGAGCTGGGTTGTGTCAGAATTTCAATCTAAGATCGTTTTGCCCTCCGTTTTTGCATTTCAAGCACTGCACATGCAATTTTGTCCTTTTGTGCAGAATTTTTGTCAAGGTTAAGATCTACAAGACATGTGTCTTTTGGTCTATTTTGGGTTGTGCTAAATAGCACAAGTTGGTTTCGTGCAAGTTACTCTGTGCAAGTTACTCTCTATACAGATAATAGTTACATCAGGTATAGTTCACTGGCCACCATGGCTAATAATAGTGTTGTATTTCGTATATTACATGCTAAAGACAAGTTGGTGAAGACAAGTTGTATTTCGTATATTACATGCTAAAGACAAGTTGGTGAAGACAAGTTGGATGGGACTAACTACCCACTATGGTCTTATATGGTGTGCCATATGTATTGGTTACAAAGGGCTTGTGGAATATTGTGCAGTGTCATTATACTCGTCTGCTTCGGCGAGGACCATTATTGCTAGTGTTGAAGGTGCAATGGTAGATGATGCTGCAGGTCCTTCTGCTGCAAGTTCTACTGTTGCAAGTTTTGATGATGCAGGATGTACTCCTGAGCAGGCTAAATGGGATGGTAAAGATGTACAGGCTCATGCCTTGATTGCACTATCTGTTAAGCGTACCATCATTCCCCACATTCGTGGATGTAAGACTGCAAAGGATGCATGGGATATGCTTACACGATTGTATCAGGTTCGGAATAAATCTCGTGTAGCTTATCTATGTAAGCAGTTGGAAAGTGAGCATATGAATGAAGGTGATCCAATGGACAATTTTTCAACTAAGATCAAGGATCTCAAGGAGCAGTTGATAGCTGTAGATGAGATTTTGTCAGCAGATAGTACACTTGTGTAGACCATTCTTAATGGTCTTGTAGACTCTTACCAGAGCTTTGCATCCACCCTCAGAAGGGTAATCCAAATTTGCTTCTGTTCGAAGAGCTAGTTTCTGTTTTGCTATAGGAAGAATAGTCCAGACACAACAAGAATATTATGCGTGTTGCAGATCAAGCTTTTACTGCTAGTAGCCATAAAGGCAAAGGTAAATTTAAGCTGAAATCTGTGATGACAGGTGCAGATGGTGCAAAGAAGTCTAATAAGGGTGAGCAGAAGAATAAGAAGAAGGTACGATGAGAGAAGAAGGTACGATGTAATTATTATAAGGAACTTGGTCATGTGATTAAGGAATGTCCTAAGGTGGCTACGAAGGAGGCAAGGAAGAAAGAGGCTGGTATGGCTGTTGCAAATACCTCCATCTCTAATGTTGAATTTGCTTATATTATGCATGAGTCAGAATGGGCATTTGCTGTGTAGTATAGTTATGACCCATCTTTGCACAATGTATGTATGTCTATTGTAGATCCACATGTATGGTATTTTGACAATGGTGCTACTAAGCACATCACTTCACAGTAGCGTGACATGTTTACTTGCCTTGAGTCTGCGCCAATTGGTAATTCTGTTACATGTGCAAACAACTCCGAGTATCCACCACCAGTAAGAGGAGTTGGAAAGATTGTGCTGACCGCTGCTTTGCTGCTAATGGTAGCTCTTTCACACTGTTTTGATGTATTGTATGTGCCCGGGATCAGAAAGAACTTATTGTCTCTTTTTGCACTGGCTAGGATTAGACTAGTCGTGAAGTTCATTGATGACAAATACATAGTTCATGATCTTAGTGCAGGTGTGATACAATTATGGCATCAGGTTCATTATGTCGTAAACTGTATAAGCTCAATACTTATGATAGATGTGTGGAAGATGTGGCATGTGTAGTTGTGGATACGCAGGCTGTGCTATGATATGCATGTTTTGGGCATCTAAATTTTGCCAGTTTGATGCGTTGGTTTCTTCATTATCTACTTTGCAAACGCCATCTAGGCATGTTTGTGAAGGTTGTATTCTTCGCAAGATGCAGCGTGCTTCTTTACCAAAGGATGGTTCTTTGTGGGTTGTTGGCAAATTGTAGCTTATAAATAGTGATGTATGTGGTCCAATGTAGTCACCATGATTTGATAATCATTTGTACTTCATGACTTTCATCGATGACTTTTCCAGGCATGCATGGGTGTATCCTATGAGGGCTAAGTCCGAAGTGTTTATGTGCTTCAAACAATTTGTCTCTTTCTTGGCACTGAAAATGTTTTTGGCTGTTAATTGGGCACCCTTCGTTTTGATCAGGGGGGAGTATATGTCTAAAGAGTTCAATGCATTCTTGGCGGATCATGGGATAAAGCATCAATGTATCGTGCCTTATACACCATAGCAAAATGGCATTGCTGAGAGAAAGAATCATTCTCTCATGGAGATGGCAAGGTGTATGGTTGAGAGCCAAGCCCTGCCACATGTGTTTTGGCTAGAAGCTGTAATGTGTGCTGCATATGTACTTAACAGATGTCCCACTAAAGCATTAAAGTCTATCACTCATATGAGCCTTGGCATGGTTGCAAGCCATCTGTGGCTCATTTGCGTGTATTTGGTTGCCTGGCTTATGCTCTTGTGCCAAAGCAACATCACAAGAAATCAGATGACAAGGCAGTCACATGTATTTTTATTGGTTACATTGTATAAAGTAAAGGTTATCGTTTGTAGCATCCACAATCTAAATGTATCTTGGTCAATCGAGATGTTATTTTTGTTGAGGATGTAGTTTAGCCTTTGCTTTCATGTACTAGAGATGTACATGTTCACTCACAAGATGTATATGAGACATTGTTGCCTTTGTTTGGTAGTGCTGTCAGTCACATGTAGCACCAAATGAGGCAAATATTCAGCCTATGCAGGTTTCTAATGACTCTACAAATCAGCCCATTTCTGATGTAGATGTTCATGATACACTTGATGGGGAGAGAACAGAAATTGAGGAGTCCAGGTCAATGCCTAAATGGCTGGTGCAAACTTTGCATGACAGCAAATTGGCCTTTGCCTACTCGTACTCGTTTTGGTTCTCCAGCATGCATTGGATTGTTTTGCATTGAGACTGTTGTGAGTATGTATAATGAAGAAGAGCCTATTTTGTTTGAAGAGGCACAAAATTCAAAAAATTGGATGGTTGCTATGCGTGTTGAATATGATGCTATTATGAAGAATGGCACATGGTCTTTATGTGATTTTCCTCTTGGTAAAAAGGCAATTGGCACTAAGTGGGTGTATAAGCTAAAGCATAAGTGGGTGTAAAAAGGCAATTGGCACTATAAGTGGGTGTAAAAAGGCAATTAGCACTAAGTGGGTGTATAAGCTAAAGCATAAGCCTGATGGTAGCATTGATCGCGATATAAGGCCAGGCTTGTAGCAAAGGGTTATGCTTAGCAAAAGGGCATTGATTTTGATGAGACCTTTGCTCCCACTTGCCGTATGATGACCATTCGTAGCATTTGTGCGCATTGGCAGCTCATCATGGTTGGAATGTACATCAGTTGGACATCAAGACTACATTTTTGAATGGTGATTTGCATGAGGAGGTGTACATGTTACACAACCTCATGGTTTTGTTCAAAAAGGGTAGAAAACCAAGGTATACAGATTAAGGAAAGCATTGTATGGCTTAAAGCAAGCACCTCATGCTTGGTATGAGAAGATACATGCATATTTGATTGCACATGGTTTCTGTAAAACAGTCTAACCGAGAGCACCTTGTATGTAAAGCATGAAGGTGATGTACTTTTGATCATTGTGCTATATGTGGATGACATGCTGCGCTCAGTGGTCCTAATGAGATGTTGCATGTTGCTGACTTCAAGGTTGAATTAAATTCAGCCTTTAAGATGTCAGATTTGGTCCTATTGTGCATCATTACTTGGGCATTCAGTTTAAGCAATGTGATGGAGGTATTGCTTTGTGTCAAACAAAGCACATTGAGGCATTGCTACATAGATTTGATTTTGAGGATTATAAGCCTATTGCTACACCTATAGAGATAGGCCATCACCTTAAAATTCATGATGTCGAAGCTGCTTTGATGCCACTCTCTATCAAAACAACAACAGGCTGTTGGTTGCCTCATATATGTAAATATTTCGAGGCCTGATATTCAGTTTGCGGTCTCATAGGTGAGCAGGTTTATGCATAGCCTAGGCACTAAGCATTGGTAATAGCAGGCAGTTAAGCGACTCTTTCACTATTTGAGTGGTACCAAGCACCTTGGGTTGTTTTATCCAAAGGGGGAATCATTGCCACCAGATTTACACGCTTTTTCAAATTCTAATTGGGCTAGTTGCTATGACACTCACGTGTTCACACAAGTGGTTTTTGCTTCATGCTTGGCAACTCATGCATATCATGGTTAAGCAGGAAGCAGCCTACTATGGCCACTTCCAGTTGTGAAGCTGAGCATAGGGCGACTTCCAATTGTGAACCTGAGTATAGGGCAACTTCCAGTTGTGAAGCTGAGTATAGGGGGCAACTTTCATAGCTACGGTTAAGTGTGTTTGGCTTAGACGCTTGTGTGGCTAATTTGGGTGTTGGACTGCCATCTGCCACCACCACCATCTTCACTGACAACAATCAGAGAGTGCATTGGCAGTTTGCGAGGAACCCAGTGTTCTATGCTTGCACTAAGTACATTGAGGTGCATTATCATTATGTTAGGGAGAAGCTCTCTGCGGGCAAGATCAATTTTGCATATGTGCCAACAGAGGATAACCTTGCTGATCTTTTCACAAAGGCGTTGCCTCATTATGAGAAGTTTGAAGCTTTTCGCAAAGCTTTGGGCTTACTTCCTTTGGGAATTGATCATAGTCCATATAGCATGGCAGTTCCCTATACATTGAGTGCCAGCTCATGTTCACAGCATCACTCCCAGGGGGATTTGTTGCCATGTTATGGTAGTGATGTGTGTGAACACACTTAGGACCGTCGATCACTTTTTCCCTTACTAGGTGGTTTTCCCCCCCTGCATTGTATATATGCCCAACACTCTAGGGCTATCTTATCTTTGTTCTTGCACACTAAGTAATACTACTTTTGTGTTGTGTGCTCTTGAGCTTCTTCTTCTCCAAGATGTGTGTGCATTCCTGTAACCCTAGTTCCAATAGGTCCATGGAGTCTGGGCACCTGACACTGGCACATCATAACCACGTCTGAATGAAGGGGTGGCCATGCTAGATGGTGGCTCAGATAGCCTAGGGATTTGTGTCCCAGATAGGGATTTAGAGTGAAAAGGAGGATAATGATATCCCCAAGGGGTTTGCAAACCTAATGGTGCTCAAGATGGATACATGGACATCGATGACCGAGGAACCAAGGATGGTATGCAAGGACTCTATAATGTACCTACCCTTTTCCTGGGATACATGCTCGGATCCCCATCTGGAATAGACATGACCCAATGCCTCATGTCCTCGATAGACTGCTTGTAGGTCTGGGCCATCCTTGATACGCTGATCACTCTCGATGTGTACAAGCCGCATCTATTAAAAAAAACATTAGAGCCTTAACCTAAGCCTAAAGCTTCAATAAAAAAGAAAAGCTTAACCTAAGCCTAAAGCTCTAATGCATTAGAGACTAATGTCTAATGCAGAGACTAAGCTCTAATGCATGAAATAAAAAATAAGAGCCTAACCTAAGACCTATGCGTAAGACCTAAGACTTAGCTCTAATGCATAAGAGCCTAACCTAAGCCTTATTCATGAGACCTCATGCATAAGACCTATGCATAAGCCTCATGCATAAAAGGCATGAGTCTTATGCATGAGACCTATGCATAAGCCTCATGCATAAGACCTATGCATAAGCCTCATGCATAAGACCTATGCATAAGCATTATGCATGAAATAAAAATTAAGAGCCTAACCTAAGCCTTATGCATGAGAGCTCCTATGCATGAGAGCTCCTATGCATGAGAGCTCCTATGCATAAGATCTATGCATAAGACCTCATGCATAAGAGGCATGAGTCTTATGCATGAGACCTATGCATAAGCCTTATGCATGAGAGCTCTAATGCATAAGAGCTAACTCATAAGAGCTATGCATAAGTCTTATGCATGAGAGATATGCATAAGAGGCATGAATCTTATGCATGAGACCTATGCATAAGTCTTATGCATGAGAGCTATGCATAAGAGGCATGAATCTTATGCATGAGACCTATGCATAAGAGCTAACTCATAAGAGCTATGCATAAGTCTTATGCATGAGAGATATGCATAAGAGGCATGAATCTTATGCATGAGACCTATGCATAAGTCTTATGCATGAGACCTATGCATAAGTCTTATGCATGAGAGCTATGCATAAGAGGCATGAATCTTATGCATGAGACCTATGCATAAGCCTTATGTATGAGAGCTATGCATAAGCTTCATGCATAAGACCTATGCATAAGCCTCATGCATAAGAGGCATGAGTCTTAAACATAATATGCCTAGGTCTTATGCATGAGAGCTCTCATGCATGAGAAAGCAACACATAAGAGGCATAATGCATAAGAGCCTTTATAAATTAAAATAGAAAACTCCCCAGCACCTGGAGGTGAAAAATTAAAAATATAACTTGGTTATGGGTAAGAGGACCAACCTTGATAGGGAAATAAGTTTGGCTTGCTCATAAGAAGACTCTTGGAATGGGAACTTGATAGAACACCCTACACAACAAGATAACCAAGAAGTATTGGACACCATTATTCAACAAGAGGATGGTTCATAGCTTTTGAACAAGAGGCTTAGTATAACCTATGCATAAGCCTCTTGAACAAGAGGCTTAGCATAAGCTATGCTTTAGCCTCATGCTTGAACAAGAGGCTTAAACATAAGCTCTAGAGATAAAACCTAAAGTATAGAGATAAAACCTAAAGCATTAGAGTATTAGAGGTTAAGCTTTAGGCTAAGCATTAGAGACAAATGCATTGCATGAAATAAAATCCTAAGCACTCGGAGGTGTAATATTTGTATGACATAAAAAATAAAGCAAAGAGTATATGTTTGGTCACTAACCTTTATTGTAAGGAGAGCTTGTGAGGGTAGCTTTTTATCCTTGGTCTTTAGGCTTGTCAAAACCCTAAAAGAGAAGGCAAAAGAGGACCATTCATGAGCATAAGTACATAAAAAAGAGAAGAGCAAAGAGGAGAAGAGAGCAAAGGGAAGAGAAGAGCAAGGAGGAGAAGAGAGCAAAGGGAAGAGAAGATCAAAGGAGGAGAAGAGAGCAAAGGGAAGAGAAGAGCAAGGAGGAGAAGAGAGCAAAGGGAAGAGAAGTAAAGGAAAGAGAAGATCAAAGGGAGGAGAAGAGCATGGCATCCAACCTATTGGAATAAACGCAGCAAAGGTGGCGGCCGCGGGAGAATACAAAGATCTTATGTCAGTTTTGGCAACTATTTACGCAGTTCAACCACGAAAATAGCCGCGTTGGTATGTGGCTATTATCGCAGTCCAACCATGAAAATAGCCATGAAAACTAACATAAAAATGGCCCCCGATTCGAGAGAGCATAATTTTGCATTGCCAATGCACACATTTGAGTGTTTTTTATGCAATTCTTTTGGACTTGGGTAATGGATCAAATTTCTTGTTGTCTTTGGTATAGGTGTCAAATCAAAATCATGACTCATCCTCATCATCATCGGAAGAAAATGATACGACTCTAAAAACGGGAACAAAAGAGTGGTTACATCAAAAAGTTCCTTGTCCATGTGGACAATGCAAGGGTGCAATTGTGCATCAATGGGGCGAATCACACTAGCTCATGTGCGAGATCATGGTCGATATGAGCCAATAATGGCTCATGGTCTTTCGGTGAGTTTAGAGATACATGACATAGACCTCTACTATGATCTATTTATGTCATGACTCATTATTATGTTTTTGCCCCAACAAGTAGGATGAGGATGAGGAAGAGGCTCGAAGCAAAGTCTTGCATGGCATACCATACTATTCGAGCATGAGTGGATGATTAAGGAAGGAGTTTAGAGTTCACCAACAAGGACATATGGAGGTGGATGATTTTCAACAATTTGCGGAGGTAATGCCACATGAGATGAAGGAGGATTTCACCATGGATGAGATGGTTGATGACATCTTTGAAGTTGAACATGTTGGAATTAGGGTTGTTTGCAGGAATGCACACACAGCTTGGAGAAGAAGAAGCTCAAGAGCACACAACACAAAGTAGTATTACTTAGTGTGCAAGAACAAAGATAAGCTAGCCCTAGAGTGTTGGGCGTATATACAACGCACGGGGGGAAAAACCTCTTAGTGAGGGAAAAAGTGCCCCGGCGGTCCTAAGTGTGTTCACACATCACTACCATAACATGGCAACAAATCCCCCCTGGGAGTGATGCTGTGAACATGAGCTGGCACTCAAAGTATAGGGAAGTGCCAGGCCATATGGATGATCAATCCACAAATGGTAGTAAGCCCAAAGCTTTGCGAAAAGCTTCGAACTTTTCACGAGGCAATGCCTTTGTGAAAAGATCAGCAAGGTTATCCTGTGTTGGCACATATGCCAAACTGATCTCGCCCCTCAGAGAGCCTCTCCCTGACATAACGATAGTGCACCTCAATGTTCTTAGTGCGAGCATGGAACACTGGGTTCCTCGCAATTGCCAATGCACTCTGACTATCAGTGAAGATGGTGGTGGTGGCAGATGGCTGCCCAACACCCAAATCAGCCACCACCGCAAGGCGTCTGAGCCAAACACACTCAACCATAGTTGTGAAAGCTGTCCTATACTTAGCTTCACAACTAGAAGTGGCCACAGTAGGCTGCTTCTTACTCAACCATGATATGTATGAGTTGCCAAGCATGAAGCAAAATCCACTTGTGGGGACACGCGAGTGTCATAGCAACCAGCCCGATCAGAATCTGAAAAAGCATGTGAATCTGGTGGCAGTGATCCCCCCTTGGGATAAAACAACCCAAGGTGCTTGGTACCACTCAAGTAGCAAAAGAGTCGTTTCACTGTTGCCTGCCAATGCTTAGTGCCTGGGCTATGCATAAACCTGCTCACCTGTAAGACTGCAAACTGAATATCATGCCTTGAAATGCATACATAAATGAGGCAACTAATAGCCTGCTTCTGCTCTTCTACTGCTCTGCTGTACTGCTGCTTTTGCTGCGCTGATAGAGAG
>Ga0181466_1000270_pt2 | contig 17350 bp, 10 predicted proteins | sample InSIn4gowninarea_FD_119078 | JGI IMG/M metagenome (GOLD analysis project Ga0181466, IMG submission 119078) | Clean room microbial communities from NASA Spacecraft Assembly Facility at Jet Propulsion Laboratory, Pasadena, California, USA -... ... | reverse complement strand
GTTCCAAAAGAAGACTTTAAAAAGTATTTACTACCTAATCTCCAAAACAAAATTGAAACGCACCGACTTATCAGACTTTTCAACTGGCTTTCGGATAGATACGCTAATCCTGACGAGGTTACTACTACTGTTTACAACAAATATTTAGAACTTGCTTGTCAGTATTCTAACTTTAGAAATATACTATCAGAAATAAAGTTATTGAGTCGTCTCGGTAGTTGGAAATTACCTGAAAATCTTTGTTATGGAGTAGGAGATATAGGTATTGAAGACGATGATATACTGCACGATTCTCAAGGCACAATCCTAAGAGAATACTTAGAACAAGTTGAGCATCAACCAGAGGCTAACGCTAATACTGCTCTGCCACAAAACGAGAATAATGCAACCTCCTTACTAGCAAGGTATTTCCAGCCTTGGCAGTCGCATATCCAACCTGAACTAATTGGTGGATTTCTTTGTTTATTAGCAGGTGGAGATGAAAAAGTTACAAACCTGGCAAGCTTATACTTAAGAAGACGGAATTTTGCTCAAGTACGAGAAAGATTTATAGAAAACTATTCTAATCCATACCGTCGTTTTAGGATTGCTGTTGGTTCGCCAGAAGATAGAATTAAATCAGTAAACTCCCTAACAGGGATAACTTTTAATGCCCATTTATCCTCAGGAAGACATCCCGATAATCTTTTTTTAGGAAACTTAAATAGGAGGGTTAATGAACTGCAACTTATTAACATCAATCCCCATAACTTCAGTACAACTCAGCTTGCCAATTTACTTAAAAACTCTACAAAACTTTTTCTTGAGAGAGTTTATGAAATTGAGACAGCATTTTTTGATAAAATTTGGGACGATCTAGCTAACTCGGAGCAACTAGACATCCAGGTTGCTAAAAACCATATTCTTGAGAGTGTGCCTCATATATTGATGACATTAGGAGTACACAATACTAACAGAAAAAATAGTAACATAAAAGTCAAGGACGTTATAGATGAATTGGAGAAAGCAAAATACATTCGTGAAGAGAAAAAAAACCAGGATACGTCTACAGAAAATGTTGATAGGCAAATTGCTGAAATTCTTCAAGATTTATGCAGTGTCTTGGAAGACGAGCATGATAGGCATACAGTCAGAAGAAATATTTTAGAATCCGTACGTGATAAGATTACTCAGCATGGATATCGCCCTCAGAGCATTCTTTTCGAGCTATTTCAAAATGCGGATGATGCTTTAGTAGAGCTTAATATAATGCTGTGCGGTAGAAACCTTGAAGAAAGTAGGTTACAGTTCGTAGTGTCTTGGAACCAGCAAGAGTTAGCTATCATGCACTGGGGTAGACCAATCAACCTTTTTCGTCATCCTGACTATCCCAACTATAACTACAGAAAGTATGGATTCGAGCGCGATCTGGTAAAAATGCTAACTTTCAACTTCTCTGACAAATCAGAGGAAGTAACTGGTAAGTTTGGCTTGGGCTTTAAGAGCGTACATCTAATTTGCAAAAAGCCGCAGGTGGTAAGTGGCTATCTTGGATTTAACGTACTTGCAGGACTATTACCTTCTAAATTGACTTTAGCCGAAATTGAGAATTTACAACAACGACTCAGACAGCATTCGAGCATAGCCGATGGCACCCTGATCAAACTAGCAATCGATCCGCAAGTCCGTATACAATCCGCTGAAGTTGTCAGCGAGTTTGAGAGTTTAGCCGGAATACTTGTAGTTTTCTCAAAGCATATCAAGCGGTGCAAGTTGTGTAAGATAGATGATAACCAGACTAAAGAGCTTGCCTGGACACCAGTTCAAGTTTTAGGAGTGCAGGGGATTGAAGCAGGAGACATAGAAATACAAGAGACTAGGGAAAATTCTTCAAGATGGATTCAACTAAAAGCTCTGTGTCTGCGGATAGAACCAGTTGAAGCCTCTTTGTTGATATGCCTAGAGGAACGCTCTGGCAAGATTGAATCTCCTTTAAAGAAATTTCCTACTATCTGGGTAACTGCACCTACGCAGGAAAAATTAGGGTTGGGCTTCATTTTAAATGCCAAATTTGATATAACGACAGGGCGTGAAAAACTGAGTGGACTAGAAAACAACTGTTCTCTGGCTAAACAAGTAGGCGTGTCAGTGGGGCATAAGTTGTGCGATCTGTTTCACGAAGCAAAAGATAATTGGACTACTTTTAGAGAAACGCTGGGGTTGAGCCAAGTTAGCCAATACACTTTTTGGAACTTTATTTGGCAAGAGTTGGCGGTTAATTGGTTGAGAAAAGATGAGAGTGATGCCTTGCAGTTGATTCGCCACATGCTGGGAGGCAACAGGGGTATAGGTTATTTCGTTACTCATTGTGATAGTCTACCTAACGGATTGTGGGGAGATTATCAACAACTTGTTTCACCAAGTGATGTTTGCCACGTTGTCAGAGGAATAATGGATACGGAGGAATATTTTAGAGTTGTTACTCAATGGAAGGAGTTCAGAGGTAGATGCGATCGCAATGTCGTACTTGGAAAAACATGGGATGATCTGAAAAGATTGCTCAGTGGTTCATTTCGCTCAAATGCTAAAGACCTCAAACTTCTGGACGTACTGAAATGGGAGCTAGGAGGCGAGGATGAGCCTGAAGCAGATCCCCAGATTGCTGGAATGTTAAGCGAGTTAGTTACACGAAATTTCCTGAAGGAACTTGAGAAGTCGCATCAATCGGAACATCAGGAGAATGCACAGTTTCTACAACAAGTTAAATTCTTATCTAAGGAAAGTAATACCTATTACCGTTCTGCCAATCAACTGTTTGTACAAAGCCTAAGAGCGATTTCAGTAGAAAACTTTAAAGAAGAAGAACTACTGGCTGCCTTCGCTCCAGACGATAGAATTTTGAATCCCGACTATACCGAGAGCGGTAAAGAGTTTTTCTATGCTTGTCGTGGGCAGATGCAAACTGTCAGCATCTCCGATTTGGGTAGCTGGATGCTGCAAGCTGGTAGTGAAGAAAAGAGGCAGGCTGTGAGAGATTATCTTCTGTACGGTGAAAGCAAAGAGGGCTTGGCTGTCGAGCTGTGCGCTCGCTTTACTGGCTCTTGGCTTGAAAATGACTTAATAGTAAAACAACTTCTAGATATCGCTATAAAGATAGAGATAATAAAGAGATCCTCTTCTAATGGACTAAATTTACCACAGGAAGAAAAAATAAGTCCAAATCCTGACGGTACAGGTAAGAAATGCTATGTAAAACTTGGAGAGGATTCGGCGCAAAGTCTCTACAAGTATCTTGGCTACGATGTAACTCCACCAAGCACTTTTGATTTTTATGACTGGCATTGCACTAAAACCACTCCGACAATAACTGAGGTTAAGCAGGTTGAAGCTAAAGCCATTAGTACTGATGCCATCCGCCTAACCACTAATAAATGGTCATTTATGATGAACAATCCCAAAACCTATGAGCTTCTAATAGTTGTTCATAAGAGTGGAAACATTCAAAAAATTATTAGGGTGAAAGAAGTTTGGTCTACATTAAGTCGCATTATATCAGATGTTTCTCCACCTCGGCAAAAACTAACAACTGCTCGGTTCGAGACAAAGATAGTTGAATCTTTCATTGGTCTGCAACAAAATGAACCGGGTGATTCCCATGATGCGATTCTTAATTGGAGCAGGTTGATAGATTCTGTACCTGATGAGAATATAGAAATCTATCAACCAGTTCAGAGAAATGGGAAAGATGAGTTTGATAGGGTGTAAATGTGAATTGGTTGTAGAATTACTCATTCTCAAGCTCAGAGTAGTGATTCCGGGAGCGCCAAGCACACTACTCTGATCGAGTTTGACTAGCAACGGGCGATCGCGTCGTAAGGGTTAGCGTGTAATTTCAGCGTGTTAGATGTGATTTCTCAGCGGTTGGTGGGAAGACTAAAGGAGTAGGGCGATCGCTTGCTTCTAGCCCCCGTGCGATCGCTCAACAGCTAGACCAGTTCCTTGAGGACTCCACTGAGCCAGTGGTCGCTCCACAAACATAACAAGATAGCTTCAGAGGTAGCGATGGGCATGCCGAAGGGTAAAGCTTTTTTCATCAACGGGCGATATGCCGTCGGAGATCAGAGCCGTGCAGGTGGGATGGCTGAAGTCTATCAAGCGATCAACATACTTGCCAGTGGACGGCAATTAACTGGAATCGATATAAAGACGCTACTTAAATCTCAAGCTTTGCAATTTTAGACTATGGAACAAAATTCAGCCAACTTATTCAGACAGCTTGATTCTCTGACAGAGGTTTTTTCTCGCTTAGGAGTGCAGTTGTCCCAAGCAACCAGAGAGTTGCAATCTAATATCCCTCCATCTAAACAGCTGCTTGAAGAACTTGACACCTCTCGCAAACAGTTTGAAGAGCTATGTGCCCAAGGACTAGAACTGGCTAAGTCGTTGGCAGTCACGCTCACTCCCAGATTAGAGCAGATGGTTTCCCTCGGTGACCTTGAAATTTTGCTTGGAGCTGTTGTAGAGGCCGAGAAGAAAAAGGCAGAGGAAGAGGAAGTCCGTCAACATGCTTTAACAGTTCTGAATCAGGTTTTGGCGATCGCCCACCGCGATAACATCGATTTTCCACCCCTATTGGAATCTCAGACAACAGCCCGCCAACTCTCCCTTGCCGTCTCGGATTCACATTTGCCTGACTTACATCCGGACACCCAAGCCTTGGCTCTTGGCAATCATAGATTCTCAAAGCTGCTGACACTGATTTCAGAATGGGATGATCCAGACGACGAGCGTTTGGCAGACCTCCAGGATGTAGTAGCCCAATCATTTGGAAGAACTTTGGCTATGGCAGCAGTCAGAGGAAGACTCATCATTCGGGCGGATTCTTCGCCACCGCAAGTCCCAGCTTCTGCTATTGGTAGCGCTGAGGTAGCCTCTCGAATTTCGCACCTTGAACCTGAAACTGCACCTACGAAACAGCCCCCTGCCGAAATAGATTCTCAAGCATCACCTGATGAGATAGCGCCAGAAGATGAGGCAGCGCCAACCGCCCTGCAGGAGGAGACAACAGAAGAGTCGGCTGTAGCATTGGTAGATTCCGCGATCGCACCACCTACTACTGAAATTACCCAAGAAGAAACGCCAGTTAAGATATTAACCATTCCTGCTCAAACCGAAACAATAGCAGAAACTGTAATTTTAGCTTTGTCCCCCAATGTTGAAACGCAGCATGAGGAATCAGCTAAGGAGCAAATAGAGGAGGAAGGGAAGGAGACACAGTCCCTTTACCAGTTCTCGCCAAACGATACAGCCCAACAAATTGCTACATCCATTCTGAGCAACACTGGCTTTGACCGCACAGCAGTCCTGCATAGCCTGAAATGGCAATTGCTCCGCGAAGACAAACTTGGTCTTGCCTTTCATCTAACGCGTTGCCTCGAAATCCAATTGCCTAATATTCAGCCGCACCTGCCCTCATGGTTAATTCGTGTGGTAGCACTGGGTCGCCATGTGCGCTATGAAGTAGGGGCTGGAGAAATTGCCAACCTCCTTATGGATGACTTCGCTAACTTTGGCGATAGCTGTTTTGTGGATGGGGAAAGTGAGTGGAATCAGGCAGTCAGTTTGCTTTTGGCTGCTTCGGCATTACGCCCGGCGTTGCTGGCTCCAAATACTAATGCCTCAGACATTCTCCACTATCTTCGACTAGGAGAAGGTCTTAATCAACTCTTTGAATACTGCCAAACGATTGCCAATTATGGAAGCCAACGTTATGCGCTGAATACAACAGCCATCAAAAAAGTCAGAAGTCAAGGAGTGTGGGAAGCTGATGTAGCTGCTCTGCTTCAACAAGTCGAGGTTTGGTGGTCTCAGGCTCCGCTTCTAAACATGATTTATGGACCTGCCAAAACGGTTTGGAGTGAGTGGCTCAAACCTAATGAGCTGATTCACACTTTGCTGCTTCCTGTAAAACAAAATGATCTAAGCAGGTTGGAAGTAGTTAAACAGTCTATTGAGCAATTGTCTTATGAAGCCCAGATTAATACAGAAGTCAAGCGGACACAACGCGAGATTGGTCGAAGTCGCGGTGGTAATGCCATTACAGGTATGGCTCTTGGTCGAATTCGCCTACATGTGCGTGAAGCCGTTGATTTCGGGCGTCGCTGGATTGAACTTCAAGAATCCCATCCAGACAAGAGCAACAACTATTCTCAGAGTCAAGCTCAACAATTGAAGCAAGACCTTTCTAGTCTTCACAAGACTGTTCTAGATGAGCTGGATTCCTTTAAGCAGAAAAAATCCTCGGTATTGGTTCTGGCTGGGATTTCCTGTTGCCGAATAGCTGTAGAAAATATTCGGACTCTCTTTGATCCAGACGTTCGATTATCAACCGAAGAGGCCGATTCGAAACATCTCCTCCATGCAGATATGTTAAAAATTTCCGCCCCTATGGATGCGAATTGGGAACCGGAGGTTGGCAACCCAGATTTGATCGTTAGTGGCATTCTCAATCTACTTGCTAACAATTGCTTTGATTGGCAGCAAGCCTTTGAGGTTCGGAGTAGAAGCCGCGATCACGAAGCGACAGAGCGAATTATTGATTATCTTCGTGCCAACTCGGACAAATCAATTAATCTTGAGGAACTTGAAAAGAAACGAGATGAAGGTATTGGCGAATGTCAAGATAGCTTGGAGCGAGATATAAAGGATACCAGAAGCAAGATTGAAGGTGCAGTTGCTTTAGGTATCTTGCAGGAAGCTGACCGAGCCAATTATGCAGCAATGATTGTGGAGATCGAAAAAGCTCTAAAAACAACAGTTCTGTTTTCTAAAGACCACGAAGAACTTGGAGCTATACGGTCAAGGATTGATGAAAAGAAACAGGCAGCTATTGAGAATATAAAGCAAAGGTTAAATGTGCTATCGCTAGCATCAGAACACCCAGACTATGTGCGAATTAGCCATCTTGTAGAGCAAGGCGATGTCCTAACGGCTAACGAATACATAGATATGGTGCAGAGGGGAGATGCCATTCCCGAAAGGAAAGCAGAGAAAGATTCTTTTAGGGACTTTTTCCCGAAGAAGGCACTAGACATCGACCAGTTCATGGAGGCAAAGCATCCAACAGTAGTGATCGGAAAAGTAAAAAACCGGGAAAGCTTCTGTGACATAGATTTAAAGCGGGTAACGGGTGCCCAAACTGACCGTGCTGCCGAAATGCTAACAGCTTGGTTTGGAACCAAAAACTCTGGAAAAAATCGCCAGATGATAGATAAGGAGAGTGCACGAACGCTCCTTACCAATCTTGGTTTTAATCCGTTGGAAATTGCAGTCAATAACTCTGGAGGTCGCCTTTGGATTAACGTTTCTACAGAAGTAATACGAGACAAAAAATCTTGCCCTGTTGCAGGTTACGGTTCAGAAGCGAACGGGCAATACCGAATTCTTTGTGTATGGGATAGACCCACAGCAGAAGACATTATAAATGCAGTTGGAGAAACTTCTCATGGTTCGCCTGCACTTGTATTCTTTTTTGGACGTTTGACAGAACAGAGGCGTAGAGAGCTTGCCCGGACGTGCCGGGAGCGCCGCCGAACATTCGTTCTTATCGATGACATATTAATGCTGTACCTTTGTGGTGAACCAGGGTTGCGACTGCCAATATTGTTTAATTGTGCTCTGCCTTTTACCTTTCTAGAACCTTATGCTTATACTGCTGGATTAGTTCGACCTGAGATATTCTATGGGCGCAAGCTAGAGCGGGACTCTATAATTAAAGCGGATGGTTCTTGCTTCATTTATGGCGGGCGGCAGTTGGGGAAGACTGCCCTGCTGCGGTCTGTGGAGCGGGAGTTTCACGCACTGCAGGAAGGAAGGATAGCATACTGGCTAGACCTGAAAGCCTGCGGGCTCGGTGTCAACAGACCCATCGAAGATATTTGGAGTCTGCTTGCAGATGTGTTTAAGAGTCTGGAAGTTGTGCCGCGCAGTATGCCGCCTAACGCTGGTGTAGACACGCTGCTTCAGCATACAAAAAACTGGCTTGAGCAGAACAAGAGTCGGCGGATTCTTCTGTTGCTAGATGAAGCCGACAAGTTCCTCGAGTTTGATGGAATGGAGAGCTACGAAAACGATAAAGGGCAAGGAGAATTCATTCAAACCAGCCGACTGAAAGGATTAATGGATCAGACAGAGCGTCGGTTCAAGGTAGTATTTGCTGGCTTACACAATGTTCAGCGCACTACAAGGTTAGAAAATCATCCCTTGGCACATTATGGAGAGCCACTATGCATTGGTCCCCTACTGGATAATGGGGAATGGCGCGAAGCGAGAGATTTAATTAAACACCCCTTAGCCAGTATCGGGTATGAATTATCAGATGATCTGGTCACGCGCATTCTTTCCCAAACCAACTACTATCCCAGCCTGATTCAACTCTACTGCCAAGAGCTTCTCAGAGACGTTAATAAAAATCACTTAAGGAAGTTCGATTCAAGAAATACTCCTCCCTATCAGATCACGGCTCAGCAGGTTGAGGAAGCTTATAAGAGCCAAAATCTCCGCAAAGCTATCCGCGATCGCTTTAGGTGGACATTGCAACTGGATCAGCGTTATGAAGTCATTGCCTATTCCATTGCTTATGATTCTCTTAAGAGTCAAAAGGGTATGGTTGATGGATTTTCCGTGTCCTGGGTTCAGGATGCAGTCCTAACTTGGTGGTCGGATGGTTTCCGTGATAAGTCCACGGATGAAATCCGCGCCTTGCTGGAAGAAATGGTCGGCTTGGGCGTTTTAAGAAGAGTAGATAGTAACGGTTGCTTTGCTCTGAGAAGCCCCAATGTGATCTTGCTCATGGGTACTGAAGAAGAGATTGAGGAGCAGCTACTGAGAAGCCGTGAAGCTCCTCCAGAATATGATCCTGAGACTTTTAGATCGGCTTTGCGAAATGACCCAACCCAGCGCAGTCCTTTGACGGTTCAACAGGAATCAAAACTCCGGAGCCGTGAGAACGGTGTCTCTATTATTTTTGGTTGTTCCGTCGCTGGGCTAGATGAATTGAGGGATTTCCTAGTCTCAGCGGTTGGTCAGGAATTCTTCATTCCCCTTGACAGCGTTTTAAATCAGGCAGATTTTACAAAGCGCTTGGGCGACCTTAACAAGCGAGAACGAGAAGTGGACGGGACGACGATCGTTCTCGTGTCACCTACTTGTCCCTGGACTCAACACTGGCTTGAGACGGCACTTAAAAAAATTCACAACCTGAAATCGAAGAAATCGTTTGCGCGAGTTGTCTTTATAGCCAATCCTCAAATGGCGTGGGATTTAGTCAGTCAAAATGCCACAGGAGTTGATTCACTAGTTTCTAAGGAAGTGACCATCTTCAGTCTAAAACCTTGGCACGATGCTGCCCTCCGACAATGGCTGGAAGATTGCGACTTTACTGCAAAGGATCAAGAAATCCGAAAGATAGTTACTGAAGTCACAGGAAATTGGCCAACTCTTCTTCAAAATTTGTACAAAAGATCCAAGGCCGATCATAACTGGGAGCATAACTTACAGGAACTTAAAAAGTCATTGACTCATTCTGATGTCATACGTGAATTGGCTGATTCAATGGGATTTGATTGTTCCTATCCTCAACGAAGACTGATATTGCGCGATTTGGCTACTTTGGAAGAAGCATCGGCTGAGGAATTAATTGGTATTGTTGAGGGTACATCGGCTGAAATTGTCAACCAGACTCTCAGATGGGCGGAGATGCTTCGCCTCGCCTTTCCTGTGGGCAGTGATAAATGGCGCGTTGATCCACTGGTGGGTCGTATCCTTGCGTCTCTTGAGGAATGAAACTTCATGGATCGTCTTTGGTGGCAATTACCCGGTTCGCGTCAGTTCGTTTCTCAGATCGTTCAAGACCTCGGAGACGGGAAAAATGTGATCCTCTGTTTACCAGAGCACTTACCGGATGGCCTTGCCAGTGCCGTCAGGTCTGAACTTGGTAATGAATGGGATTGGAGCACACTATCTATCCGTGATGAAGGTCAGGTCGAACCAGTGCATCTACTCTTCGACCTTTTTGTACGGGAGATCGGCACTGATAAAATTCGCAACGCCCGTACACTGGCGCAGCATGAGGACTTTGCTGGAAAGATTATCTGGCTTGATGATTTGACTCCCAGTGTTTGGTCTGCTTGGAAAAAATTCCTAACAGACTATGAACAACCGTGTCGAGCTATCCCTCAACTGTATCGCACACTATTTTGTGTACGGTTGGTTGGGGAGCAGGCTCTTGACCCTCCTAAAGAAGATTTATGTCTGTCGCATCAATCCTGGCGCGGTGCTGTTGAACGTCTCGATATGCTTTTATTTACTGCCAACCACTTCCAAGGCAAGCGACTACCTGACCTGCAAAAGCGGGTTGCTATCTCAGTCGTTGCTTCCTTAGCTCTCTGGGATTGTGTTGTTAGTGAACGCTTGGCGTATGAAAATATAGATAATATTCTTAATCCAGTACTAATTCTCCAGGAGATTGCTAAAGAACGTGGTTGGTATACTGAAGGTAATAAGCCTTCTAAGTGGTCATGGGAAAGAGGAATGACAGACATTGTTGAGGGTGAAAAAAAAATTCACTCTGCAATTTTAGCATTTAACGAATCAGGCTTAAAAGAAATAAATCGGAGAATATGGAGCGCTGAAGTCGGAATAATGTTACCCTTCGTTGAGGAGATACGACAAGAGATTCTTGAAAGTCTTAAGGGAGTTTTAAGGGTGCCGTTTAAAACTGATTTTGGTATGATTTCAGATCGACGTGATTTAGAAATTGGTCATATTGAGTATCAGATCAGCAAGAACGGTATGGTTGTCAATCCCAACATCAAACAACTGGTGCAGCAACTGAAGGAAATACGGAACAGCCTCTCCCATCTAGAACCGATTAGCCCGAAACTATTATTTTGTCGGGAGATTAACGATTGGCGCTGCATATTAAGACGTTGATAGCCTTTATGCTCACTCGCCACTCTCTGAAGTGTTCAAAAATTTGAGGTTTATGTGGCGCTCGTCGATCTAATACAATGGACAATATTGACTACAAAACTTGATGACCGCCCAAAAGCCAATTTTAGGTTTCCTTGGCTCGTGAGTTTAGGAAGTTGTGACAGCCTGAAGACTTTGTGGACAAAGAGTTCCAGGTCAAAACAAACGGCAGGTAATACTAACCTGTAATTCATTATACCGATAAGTTCGGTGCGATCGCAACCTGAGCAATTTTTGCTCTTTCGTTATTAGGAAAGCCCATCGCTGTGCAGAACTTTGTGGCGCTGCAATTCGGTGCTCTCGACGCCTGTTGCCTCACAGACGTGTAAACTATTAGACTATATTAGCTTCCCTTTGCCTCAATCACCCCACAAAATCGCGTTGCTCCCCGAGGGGATGCGTTTTACTGTTTCGACGGGGTCGTGTTACATAGCAGACCAGAACGCTACGAGAAACGTCCTAGCAAGACTCCACGACTCACAGATAAGCCGTTGGACTCCCTATCAGCAGTGAAGTCCATTTTGCTGGAGCGGACTCGTCAACGGTTGGGACTGCTCAACCTGGACTCTAGATATTGCGAGGAAGGCAATGCCGCTATTACCTCGGAGCACTCAGAGAGCGAATTACCTTTAGTAAGCACAATGCCAACTTTAGCCAACGCATGACTAACGAAAAAGGAACAGGATATCTAATGAATTACACAGTTGTAATTGAAAAAGGAGAGACGAGCTACGGGGCGTATATTCCAGATTTACCGGGTTGTGTAGCTGTTGGTGAAACCTTAGAAGAAGTTGAGTCTCTTATTGCTGAAGCAATTGAATTTCATCTGGAAGGGCTACGATGAAGTTGGTCTGACAATTCCTGAACCGACAACGCAACCCGGTTTGAGCAAGTGAGTGCGATCACCTTAGCCACTGGGTCGGAATTAATTAAGATAATTTTGAGGCTTCAATTAAATCTTTCCACTCGCTGATTGGAAGTGACTGTAAGCGCTTAATCTCTTGTTTCACCCGCTCAATTTCTTCTTTCTCAGAACACTCGTTACAAAGAAGCCAGGTGATGCATTCCGATTCCGTCCAGCCCGGATATCCGCATTCGCTTGCGTAAATAAGGCAATCCAGCCCCATGGGACAAGGTTCAGTCATTGTCTGCTCTCAGCGATGTAACGATAGTAAGTTGATCGGCAACAGCGTAGAACATTACAAATATCTCCTACGCTACAAGTGCGATCACATTTTCTAAATGGTAAGTTAATTCTGACACGGCAATAGGAAAAGACGCAATCCTAGCTAACTCGCTGTTTAGCTTTATCGGGCAGCTACTTTACCACGACCGCCTCATTTCTACTTTCTGAACTTAGGCCCCCGAATGATCGGCAGGTAGGCTTGAAGCCTTTGACAAAACCTACACAAGCTCAGTCACAACAGCGACAAAGGAGGCTTGTACTTTGGGGGCTGGCGGATTATTTCTAGCCTAAGCCACTAGCAAGTCAACCGGGAAAAGGCTGCCGAATTACTGTGTCGATTCCGTTACCGAGGCTGGCGCTATGACAGATACCAAAATCCGCCTTTTGCTGGTCGATGACCAGATGATTATTCGTCAGGGCTTGAGGAGTCTCCTGGAAGCCAAACCTGACTTGGAAGTCGTGGGTGAAGCAGAAAACGGGCAGCAGGCAGTAGCCCAAGTCGAAACCTTGCAACCCGACGTGGTTTTAATGGATGTCCGGATGCCCGTGATGGATGGCGTTGCTGCCACCCGCCTGATTTGTCAGCAATTTAGCGCGACAAAAGTATTAGTACTGACCACATTTGATGACGATGATTATGTCTCGCAGGCGATGCGATTGGGTGCTTTGAGGTTATCTGCTAAAGGACACCCATTCCGACGACCACCGCAGCGGCAATTCGAGCCGTTCATAAAGACTATACCCAGATGGGTCCAGGATTGTTGGAACTCGCGATCGCTCACTCCCCCTCGATTCCCCCCCAGCCCACCTGCCTTCCACCGGAGTTAGCGGGGTTGACCGCTAGGGAGCGCTCCGGTGCTGTGTTTGATTGCCGCAGGAGCTAGTAACCGCGAGATTGCGGCGATCGCTCTACATTTCAGAACGAACAGTCAAAAACCATATCACTAGCATTTTGAGCCAGTTGAATTTGCGCGACCGCACTCAGGCTGCCATATTCACTAGTGCTTTTCTACCTTTATTACGTTGCTAAAATTTGCATAACTGGTTCTGACTGAGGGGACTTAGATAGCTTTTTAGAACCAGACTCCAGTTATCGTCGTATTCGCAACAATCAAGAGCGACCCCACTCAGATTATTAAGATATATTGCGATATATCGTTATTATTGCGATATATCGTTATATTCAAGTCAGTTGATTTAGGATTCGCTTCATGTTTAGACAATTTGGGTTTACCGTTCCAACATTCGCTTGGGCAGGACGTAACCCAGCGGATGACTGGTTTATCCGCCACTGGTTTCAGCATGGTGAACGGCGAGGCAGACCTCATGGACCTCACGGCAACCGGCGCGGCAGGCACGGCGAGGAACCGTTTGAGCACGGTTGGGGCGATGAAACTCGGACGCGGCGGGGTGACATCAAATTCATCCTACTGGAGTTGTTGAGCGATCGCCCCAGCCATGGTTACGACCTGATTAAAGCAATGGAAAGCCGCTACGGTGGCTTCCGTCGCCTCAGTCCGGGTTCCGTCTATCCCACACTCCAACTGTTGGAAGAAGGCGGCTACCTGACGAGTGAACCAAAAGGGGGGAAGCGAGTATACACGATCACTGAGGCTGGTCGAGAATTGCTGGCAGAGCGGATGCAGCAGACCGATTCCCGGTCTAGCGATGCCGTGAGCGAACCACCTCCAGAATTTGTTGAGTTGCGAAATGCCGCGACCGAATTAGCAGCCGTGGTGACACAAGTTGCTCGCAGTGGGAATGGAGAGCGCATCAATCGGGTGCGTGAAAAGCTTGATCGCGTCAAACGGGAAATTTATGCCATGTTGGCAGAAGAATAGAGATATTTTTTCAAGGTGCCTGAGCAGAGCGTAGAGCATCTGCCGCTCTTTCAGTGGGGAAGCAACAATAGTACACCAGCGCTTGAGAAAACGCGAACCATCTTTGATGCGATCGCAGATTTGGTCGAACTCGATGAGTGTATTCCAGACCACCGGGTTACCAATGACTGGTCAAAGAAGTACAAAGCGGTGTTCAATGCTATTAAACAAGGACAGAAGTTATGCAATGTCAGGCATGCTTCCAGCAAAAATTGGCTGTAAATCTAAAATAAATCCTGGCAAGACGGCTTCTCCTGATAAAGTTGCAGGCGCATATAGAATTTCCTTATCTTGTCCTGGATGATAAATCTCTACCTGCTTAGTTTTTGGATCAATTAGCCACCCTAGCTGTGCTCCCTGCTCAATGTACTCCTGCATTTTGGCTTGCAGTTTTTTCAGGTTGTCTGTGGGTGAGCGCAACTCAACAACAAAATCAGGACAAAGTGGGGGAAAAGTTTTTCTCTCTTGTGGTGTCAGTGCCTCCCAGCGCTCTCGACTCACCCAAGATGCATCAGGAGAACGGTCAGATCCGTTGGGCAAACTAAAGCCAGTGGCAGCATTAAAGGTTTTGCCCAAATTTGCCTGTTTGTTCCAAGCTCGCAGTTGAAAGCTGATTTCATCGTTACGCTCGCCCGTCTCTCCCCCAGTCGGAGGCATAATTACTAATTCTCCATCGCTTGTCCGCTCTAATTGCAGGTCCGGATTAACTGCTACTAAGTCTAGAAATGCTTTGTGGGTGAGTTTAAGTGAGGCAGGTAGGGTCAAAGTCGTCATCATAGGTGAGAGCGCTGCTTTTCGGAAGGAAATAGGGGGTGGGTTGGACGTTAACAATAGACAGCACAACCCCTAACTACACTTAACCCAATTCAACCGTCATCTTCACCACGGTTTCCACAGTGGCTCCGGGGGAAGCCTGGAGTAAATGTTCTCCAGTATTAAGGGCATTTCTGGGAGCGCTCCAGGGTTCTAAGCAGTAGAAGTCTTTACCTTTCACAGTCCAGAATACTAGGGTGGAATAATGGTCATCATACTCAAGAGTGAGTTTCAGGTTACGACCCCGATCTGTCACGGTGGCAGATGAGCCGGTTAAGTTGATAAACGCGAAATCAATCTCTTCCTCGTCAAAGTCAAACTGCCCGGAGAATGGGTATACCTCAGCCCCACCTTTGACTTTGTATTCGATGGAGGGAAGCTCAAAGGTTAACCCTCCCTTATCTGCTACAGCAAAGTAGGGATGAATCCCGGTGGCAAAGGGCATCGACCGCTCCGATAAGTTGGTGTGACGGTAACGCAGCTCCAGGGTGTTGCCTCGCAGGGTATAGACAAAGTTCAACTCAAAGTCAAAGGGATAGCCAGCCCGAGTGGTCTCATCACTCTTGAGGCTGACTGTCACGCTAGCACCATCTTCGGTAGATTGCTCCGTAGCCTCCCAGGGAAGATTTCGGGCAAAGCCATGCTGCTTGAGCTGGTAGGTCTCGCCGTTCAGGGTGTAGGTATCTTCTGGAAGGTTACCGCAGATGGGAAACAGCAGGGGAATACCGCCCCGCACCGACAGGGTGGGGTCCTTAAACCGCTCAGTGTCCATATAGAAAATTTCCTGACCTTGGATCTGCCAACTGGTGACAATGCCGCCCTGCTCAGGTACCACAGCAACCTGGGCATTGCCATTAGACAGAATGTAGGTTTTGTACTGCTGCTGCTCAACTGCGATCGCAGACATAGAGGGTTACCAAAAACAACTGACATTAAGGTCGCATATAACCAGCCTCACTTCAACCGGGAAATCTCTCAGGTAGTGCCACTGCGATCGCGCCTCTCCCTTACTAAATGCCCCCCATTTCTACACAAAAAACCGCGCCACAGGACAGGTAAAACCAGGCAACAGGGGCGATCGCAGTTCATCATTGCTCAGCAGCGTTGCCACCAATACCAGTGTGGCATTTTCGCGTCGGTAGACCGAAACTTGTTGCAAACGCCAATCGGCAATCCAATACTCCTGTACCCCCCGTGATGAGTAGAGCTTAAGTTTAGCTTCTCTATCCCGGCGCTCATTTTCTACACCAGCCGATAACACCTCTACCGCTAACTCCGGTGCGCCTGTAAGATGTCCGGCTTCGTCTAGCAGAACGGCTAATCGTTCGTTGCTAGCCCAAACCACATCTGGCATTACATTGTCGGATTCCGTAAACAGAACGCCAGGAGTGATGCAAGCTTCTCCCAAACCACTAGACTCTGACCAAGAATCAAGTTTTTGGAAGATTCGACCACAGGTGCGTTGATGCCTCCAGTGGGGCGCTCTTGTCCTGAATAACTCTCCATCCACAATCTCGTAGCGGGTACCCTCGTTGTCAGCTAGGAGGTCTATGTCTGTAGTAGTCCAGCGCACCCCATCAGTTACCGTTTGGCTCATGCCGGAACTCCTTTTGGCTAGTCTTATCTTCTAGGATATGTCTTGCCATCGATAGGAATTACTTGTGCCCCAACTGTTTTAACTTTGGAGCGCGAAGTAGGAAGATCATGACGTAAGAGTCGTGAGAGGTTCAAAGTACCCAAGGGATAACTATCCTAACCACTGCGGATTCTTAGCTGTACCGTCAAACTCGTTGCTAGTTTTGAATAGTTCGTACTGCCCTTTGGCAGCAGCAGTGGCTGTTCGCTTCAGCAGTGCCGCGACTTGTGCTTGACTCATCGGCTTAAACGTACGCGCCGCCTCGAACGCCTGCTCTAAAATTGGCATGCTATCGATGCCTGTAATCAGCGTCGAAATTGGCAGATTCATCGTATAGTGAAGGCATTCGATTGGTTTGACAGTGTTACTCTTGAGAATGTGTGGGTCACCCATCGATTTCATGCCCAGCACACCGATTTCATCTTTTACCAGCACCGGCAGGACTTGGCGCTCAAAACTCCGAAAATGAGCATCCATGACGTTAAGTGGCAACTGCACCGCATCAAAACGGAATTTGTTTTCGGCTGCAACTTCCAACATCCTGAGGTGAACCAAGGGATCCTTGTGTCCTGTAAAGCCGACATAACGAACCTTGCCTGCCTTTTGAGCTTCTAGCATCGCCTCTGCTGCACCGCCAGGGGCGAAGATGCGGTCTGGGTCTTCCAGACGAATGATTTCATGAAATTGCATCAGATCCACGTGGTCCGTCTGCAAGCGTCTGAGCGACTCGTCGATCTGCTTGGCGGCGGCGGCTTTCGTACGACCGTCGATTTTTGTCATCAGAAAGACCTTTTGACGGTAGCCATCCCGCAGCACCTTGCCCAT
>Ga0181466_1000349_pt1 | contig 17397 bp, 15 predicted proteins | sample InSIn4gowninarea_FD_119078 | JGI IMG/M metagenome (GOLD analysis project Ga0181466, IMG submission 119078) | Clean room microbial communities from NASA Spacecraft Assembly Facility at Jet Propulsion Laboratory, Pasadena, California, USA -... ... | reverse complement strand
TTACGTAAAACACCTACCAAATAAAGGTAGATTCTAATACTTATAAACTTAGACACTAGCCTGTAGGCCACTAAAACACCTACAACTATACCTTTCTACTCATACAGTTTGCTAAATAGCCGGCCACGGATGAGCCTGCATCGAAGCGCAAGGCACAGAATCGCGAGTCGCAGCGAGCATTCCGCGCACGCAAGGCGGCCAAGCTCAACGAGATGCAGGCCCAGGTGGAGACGACGGAGAGTAAGCACAAGGAAGAGATGAACCGGAAGATTGCGGAGCTACATGAGAGTCACATGCGCATCAAGGAGCTCGAGCTCGCCATGGCTGAGCTGCGCGAGACGCAGAAGCGGACGGTGCAGGAGCGTGACTTCTGGAAAGAGCGGGCTTCCCATGAGCAGACGCAGTTGCAGATGCTTGAGCGCCAGCTGCGTGAGCAGAACTACCCCCTCACCGGTGTAGGCGAGAACCAAGCCGTCTTCTTCCAGGCTCAACTGCCCGGCTCACGCCAGGACTCGCCGACCCGCGCTTCTATCGCATCCTTCACTGGCTACAACACGCCGGGTGCCGTTGATATTGGCTGCGGCAACTGCAAAGCCGATGGCGAATGCGCCTGCATTGCCGAGCTTGCTAGAATACCGCCCATTAATCCCTTCATGTCTACTGTCCCGCTTTCACGCACGCCTGTTCGCGCCTCCATCTCGCCCATGAAGGGTATCCAGGTTCAAGCGACTGCCGATGCCTTTGCTGACCGCGAGATTGACTTTACGGCCCAGTTTGCGAGCAAACGTGGTCGCCAACAGCGCCCGTCAATTGCTTTTATCACAGATGCGAGCGAAGCCGATACGAAATGTGGCTTCTGTACTGACGATTCCAATTGTTTGTGTAAGGACGAGTCGCTACGATATCAGGATGTGCATCGTTTTAGCGATGACGTGGTACCATCTTCCTCACCAGCAGCCAAGCGGTCGTCTACTAGCACTGCCACGACTGGCCCGGGCAGCTGTCAGGACTGTCAGACGAATCCGCGTCAAAAAGCTTGGTGTCAGAGAGTTGCTCAACTCAAAGGCTCAGGAAATGATTATCGTTCATCACCATCATCACGTACGTCAAGTATTGGTAGTGCTTTGGAGACGATGGAACCACGCATTCCGGATGCGTCTACATCTTATCTTGCAAAGCAATCAATAGGATGCAATGAGGCATTCAAACTATTTGAAGGTCGTGTCCCGATGGACCAGGACAAGATGGACTGGATCGCCAACCTAAAGCCTCTGCCATCAGCTACTAGAAGAGATACTATTGCTCAGCACACTCGAAAATATAGCGCTCTTGAGCTCGATACTGCTGGCGTTATAGCTACTCTAGGAAGCACTATGCAGCCAATCCAACCTCGTCCATCAGATGGGGACAATGTCCAACTCGTCCGCATGGCGCAAGAATTCCAAAGGAGTACCGAATCACCTAGAGCTAGCACCGGCTCTCCTCTACCTGTTTCATCGCTTGTCAATGACACCACTTCTGCCGGGCCATGGGAGTGAATATGATACCCAGCATTAGACACTACTTTTCTCGATATACATTCGTATTCTGTACAACAGAAAAGCATTACAGTGACGGCGTTACAATGACAGCATTTTGGACATTATCAGTTGAGGACGACTTCAGTAATTCTCTGCTGCACTTCTGTTTGTAAAACCTCTTCATGGTTATCTCGATGCACTTTCTGGGCATTGTTGTACTACCCGTGAATTACTTCATATAAGCGGCTATGCTCCGTATATTCCTAAAAGAGTGAAGCTTGAGTGTTGATTACCCTGCGGTTCTTTGAACATATGCAGATGGATAACGTCACTGTGGTTAAGGGTTTGCTGGTTGGGGGTCGTGAAACACGACTCCTAGTCATAACCTACAAATCAAGGACCAATGACATTCGCACAACAATATCTAGACCTTCGTTACTGCCATACTTATTTCCCTCGGCCAAGAAATCTTAATGGGAGTGATACTATGTGCAATTGCACGCTAAGAGTTTGATAGGCGCACTGTGGAATCCAGGTGGAGGTTTACACGGAGATGCTTCGGAGATGGTGCGAAGGTGGGGTGAGTGTCAGACGATCTGTGAGTCGAGCGATGTCGGAGGTTTGACGGAGATTGAAAAAAATTTGATCTGATAAGATTAGATTAGTGCTTATTGTCGGTGTAGTGGAGGAACCACCAATGAAGCAAAGTGGTTATTCTCGCTATAACGCGGTTATTCAGGGATATGTGGCTATAGATAATTGAAAGTTTAGAAAGTACAGGTTCTAACCGTATCATATGCTATGTGTTTTTTGAAATTAGGTAAGTGGCAGGTCCAAATATCTGGCTTGCGATTATTGATAGCACGAAGAGCATTGTGAAGTGATGCATACACATAATAAGCTTACAGAATCTGTCAACATACCTGAAGCCTTCTATTACTTTAGTTCCGGCTGGAGAATAGTAACTTTGAACTGGTGGTAAAATCAATATTGTTAGGGTGTCTCCGTCGACCAGTGTTACTCTTCGTTCTCCCACTCCCGTATGCTCTCTCTGTGTAGTCATCAAACCCATCAAGTTCTTTCAAAAAAGACCTCCTGATTTGAAAATATCTACTAACATATGATATTGACGCTTTTATCGGTCTCAGGCAATGGATCTAGCGTTGATAAGAAATGGCAACCGTGATAAAAGCTGGATATGTGTTTGAGTATCTGTTACATGTGAGAATAACTAATTATACTTGTGTCTTCAATAGATTTTATAGCTTGAGATTATCGATGTGATGTTTTAAGCATGGTGATTTAGAATGGAGACAGTGATGAACGAAAACCTGGATAAAAATTCCTTGTTTCGAAGCTTCAAGCACCATACTATGAGTCGTCATTAGAAATGAAACCGCCACCTTTGTCCTTCAGCTGGCTTCTACAGCTCATCAAATCACACCTTGTTGTTGTCCAACCCCTTGAATCAGATCTTCAGATTATGCCCGCCAAATTTCCTGTACCGTGAGTTACGAAGTGACGCAGGAGCGATTTTCTATTCAATTTAACAATATAGAGTTGATTCTTAGCTGATCTGAGTTGGTGCTGCGTGTGCTCGAATATGGGCAACGGCGCGGCAAAAGGACTTGTGTATGACATGGCTAGGCACAAACACTCAACTAAGACTGTGATGCTCTATTTTCAGTTACCTGTTTGTTTGTAGATGTCTTTACACCGAGTGAGGGAAACTGCTTAGGTTGCACAGTTGCGTATTAACCTACATAGATGATTATACGACTGGTAAAACGTAGATTTCTCAAAAACATTCGTGTTGACCTTCTTCATGCTCTTCTCTGCGGAATTTGATATCAAATCTTCTATTTTAGCTTCCTCCGTCTTGAATGTTGCGCAGAATCGGCCACAATCGAAGACATAGGCCAGGCTATTTAGCAAACTGTATGAGTAGAAAGGTATAGTTGTAGGTGTTTTAGTGGCCTACAGGCTAGTGTCTAAGTTTATAAGTATTAGAATCTACCTTTATTTGGTAGGTGTTTTACGTAAATTTGTGTTTATAAGATTCAAATCCACCCAATCCAGGTAATGGTATATTTTACAATACTTTGTATTATCTTAGCATGATCCTTGATTTGTCACATTCGCCTTCCACGTTGAAGCTTTCATTTTCATATTGTATGCTGGCAATTAAGTCTTGCAAGATGTAGCCCAAGCGACTTGATACTGTAGCTGCTCTGGATCTTAGCGAAGTGACCTGCCACTCTATATCAGATGATCATCGAAGACAAGAAAAGTTCTGCCAGTAATATGTTTACCATGGGTGATGCAGCCATGCACGTAGTGATGTAGCTTTTTGGCTTTCGGGATTTTGAGTTTAAGAAGATATTAATATATCCATGAAATTGTCTATAATGACTGAAAAACTTGGGGGTATAACTCAACGAACACCCGGAAACCCATCCTTGTATAGATTACCACTGTGAACAACTGATCTTGAAACGATTGTAGACCAATCACTTTAGACGCGATTAATAAAACATAGTTTCGGAAAAATCGGATAAGCCTACCTGATGATCAGTGAACAGTCCCATACGATGTTAGGGATAGTTGTTCTATAAGCTGCGGAGTCGCATCCTGTCCATATCGACAATCTTATCGCTCGCTCGTTGGCGAGGCTTGAAAAGTCTCAAGTTGGAGGGCTTAAGTGATTCATCAGCCCAGAGTATGCTATCGTATCTTACATTAACAGGTCTGTCTTGACTGTCATTAGCATGAAAAGCCCCCGCAAGCCATTGTTACAAGTCACCGCGTTGGGGTCTTCATTCACCTAGTGGCACCGGAGCTGAAAGGGGACTGCTTTTCCGCGAAGCACTCAACGCGAAGGCACCGAGCATTGTTCAGAAGAAAATTGTAGATAGGAATTTTTATCCGGACTTTATTGGTAGACGATCCGAATTCGATCATAATACGTGATGGAGACCCGTTCTTTTGTTCTATAATTGAAACTGTACACCATACTTTAATTAAGCGATGATACTTTTCCTTTATACTATTTGACGACGAGCAATCGAGGCGCTGGCTTTGCTACGTCACCATGTAATAGCGCAACCACAACTTCGCAAGGCGACACAGTTGCGCCTTTTGATTGGATGTTTCGTCCCTGAAAATAGGTCTATCTTAATGCGGAGTTTTGTTTAAGGAAATGACTTTCTATATGGGATCGATTGCAGTGAGATGCAAGATATGAAATCCCTTTAGTACCGTGCATCGACCTAGTCGATAAGGTCCTTTAATGGAGCCTGGAATATGATCCAACCCACCTATACTCAATACCAAACGATCGAGCTTTATCAAGCGAATCTTCTACTTTGTTATGGTTGCTGTCATGTGAGCCAGCGTCATTGTCGTCGCTATTATCTTCCGCACGGTAGTTGTTGTCAAGCAATTTAGGATTCCCTATAATTGAGCTAGCCAATTGGCAACAAATTCCAAATCTTTTCTGTCTTCTTTCTTGGTAATGCCATAAAATGTATTTGCAATGGTCTTTCTATTTATGATGGCGATAAGGATCACATCTTTATATCTTTCGAGAAACACCTTCAACATATTCCGTACCCTACAGAGCGTTGTAATGCTTGTTCAAGCCCATTAAATCGGTCATCATAATGTTATAGGGTCTTCCTCCAACAGAAAGTGCAAGATTGGTGTTTCTACGCATGCACTGGCCAGGTAGGGCACACTGTTAACATTGAACCATCCAACAAGAAGTGCAGATGATGTAAGCCACGTTAGTCCTGATTCGGTCTCGCTTCTACTTTCCTCCACGCCGTTCATCAACCAACCTGAATCTCAGATCCATTCACATTAAAATGACACGTGGAAAATTGATCGTCTTTGAAGGCCTCGATCGCGCAGGAAAATCGACACAATGCCAAATGCTTGTGGACGCGCTGCAACAGGATGGATTAAGGATTAAACATATGAGATTTCCAGGTGAGTTCTCATTGTACGTATTTTGAGACACATCAGGTCTAAGGGTCATATCGCTGGCACTCGAGTAAATCAGGCCAATACATAATTTGCTGTAACCTAGCTGATGGGCTGTAGACAGGACGACTCCGATAGGACAGATGATAAATAGCTACCTAAGTGGTCAAAGCGAACAGGAGGATCATGTCATTCATTTGCTGTTCTCGGCAAATCGATGGGAGGCAATGTAAGTGCTGTTGGATACAAAAAATAGTGTGACTTTCAGTTTGGCTCTCAAAAGCCTTAACTAAATAAAACGCAGTACTACCATCCAAGCCGACCTTGCTGCTGGCACTACAGTGATAATAGACCGCTATTACTACTCCGGCTGCGTTTACAGCGCTGCAAAGAACAATTCCACACTCTCCCTATCTTGGGCGCGGCATCCTGAAGTTGGTCTCCCACGCCCGGATCTTTGCCTCTTTCTTGATATCTCGGCAGAAGATGCGGCAAAGCGGGGTGGGTTTGGGATGGAAAAGTATGAGAAGAAGGAGATGCAGGATCGTGTTAGGGAGCTCTTTGAAGTATTAATGGAGAGCAAGGAGAAGGAAGACTTTGTGAAGATTGATGCTGGGGTTGGTTTGGAGGAGGTGCAATCTCAGATCAGGGCAGAGGTGGACCAGATGATCGAGAGAATCGATAACAACGGATTGCCATTGAGGTTTGTAGAATCGTGGTAGTTTCCATCTGTTCATACGGATCCTACAACAGACCTAGTTTTGGTTGGCAGTTCCTCCTCTCCATCATATACATGCTCCATCCATGTCTCGTCCAGATCTTCGTCCTCTTCACCAAGCTCCCTTGGATCTGGAGCTTCTGGTTCAGACGTACTCTGTGCCTTTCTCCTCCGTTTTGGCTTGAACATAGCTTCGACTTCTTTCTGGCCGCGTGTCCGCAGGCTCAGTTCTTTCATAAGAGTGGACCAATTCAATGGAGTACGACAACGTAGACAGGTCCCTTTAATAGGTATTAGGGAGTCTCGGTTGCTCTCCTCCGCCAGAAATCGAGTAGCGAGACAGCTCATATGAGAAGTTGCCCGACAACTCTCGAGTGGGCATACTACGGTCAACGTCCTCGCGGCATCTAATTTGCTTCTACATATCCCGCAAGAATGTGAGTTGGCCTCTTTGAATATGGATTTAGCCTGCTCCACATAAGATTTACAATCCTCGTAGGCTACAGGTATTGCTTGAATGATCTGGGGCACTCGAAACACTTGATCCCCAGTGGTTGGGTCTGTTGGGGTGGTTGTTGATGATGCCGGAAGTTCTGCCGGGGTAAGCCGCACTACTACCGTATCTCGCAATCTTGGTGCCATTTTCGCCGTGTACTTCTCCCACATCCCAAACACATCCGACGCAAAGAAGCGAACATGCAAAGGCCATCTGTTGAAACTTTGTACGCCCAGCAGATGGTGCAAGTTCTTCAACCTCGCTTCCAGTGACATAGGCGGCTTGCTTTTCCTCTTGCTCGGCGAACCTTTCTTGTTTCTTTGTAGCTCTTCGAGCCTGGCGTCTCTGACTTCCCTTTGGATGTGCCTTGTCGCATGGGTGTTCTGCCATGCCCATTCGAACTGCAATGCCGCATATCTGGAAGGAAAGCCCGTCACGACACATGTCATTTCCCAGGGCCTCTTGCTTTGCACCGAAGTTCGTTTCGCGCCGCCCTTGCTCGATCCATTGTGCTGTCCAAGCCGCCGCGAAGGATTTGGCGTGCTGCCAATGTACCATGATTTACGGTTTTTTGAGCGTAGCAGATAGCAGCAATAGAAGGCAGGTATGGGTTGTTCCATGCTGGGGTTCATTTTCCTTTGTCTGTGGAAGGGGGGAGGGTGGCATATGCTTCAGTGGTTGATGTTTGAACGCTGCAACGTCAACACACGGGGGGACGACTGATACTAAATGTAGCTTAGCTTAGCTTGCGCTAAGCTAAGGGCAGGTGCAAGCTAACCCTTGCAGCAGAACGTCAACTCTGCTATGGTGAGACAAGCTTGACTAGCATACCTGCGCAATATTAGATGCTGTTGTCGCGCTGGTGCCAACATGACCCCAGCGGCTGGCATTGTATATGCGTTCCGGCCTTCTGATGCTTGCATAAAGGTCAGAGGTTCCCTGTGCGTGAGGAGTTCAGAGTAGAAGATGTCAAAAGGCCCGCAGGTGCCAAGCCTTTCCTTTAATCGTGGGCTCACCAGGTTGCCGACTATGAATGAAGTTTCTGTAGAGACATAATATCAAACACCTACGGTCTTTTTGTCTGGAATAGTACTTAAGGCATATAGTACTATTTTTCCCCGAAAAAAAAAAGAGCATGCACTCGCGGGGGTGGTTCTTTGACCTAAGGTTAAGAGTTCTGTTAGCGTCGCTACCACGGTGGTAGCGCCGCCTCGCCGCTTTCCATACACCAGACGCTCCTCACACCACCTGCGAGGCATTCACCACGCTGCGACGCCCGAGCCCCGTTCCGATCGCTCCCAGAGCCTTGAACCATTGCGCCGACGAGACACTCCTTTGGGCGCATCTACATCCGCCCGCAATCCGTCCAGCAGCCGTCGTAGGCTCATATGCCTCTCTATATTGCGCGCCGCAGTGCGTAGCCTTCACCTACACCTGATATACACCCCCCCACCGCAACAGTCACCGAGCTGCTACCACTCTCGTTTTAATATCGCAAACAATCGACGTGAGCGCCGCTGGGTGCAGCAGTGGGCATGGCCGAAGTCGACTCTCTACCCGGAGCGAATGCGAGTGCCATCATGACCACGTTTCGGGTGGCCAGCGGTCCGTCTACTATGCCCGCAGTTCCCAAATCTACATCAACGAGAATGGGCGGTAATTCACTGCCGTCGCTTGCGACGCCGCCTGTCACCATAAACCCGCCCCTTTCATCACGGAGGGCGCCGGCATTGGATCTCGCAACTGTAGAAAGGAGGGACCATGGCCCCCCGAACAACCCGCCACCGAAGCCGAATCGCATGTTTGGCCTGCAAGAAGCGCCCACATACAGGCCAACAGCTGAGGAGTTCAAGGATCCGTTGCAATACATCCAGAAGATTCGGGACGAGGCACAACAGTACGGCATCGCAAAGATTGTCCCACCAGACTCTTGGAACCCACCCTTTGCGATTGACACCGAGGTCAGCCATTCCTTTCCTATTCCTTGTATGCAGTGCATGCCTTGATATGAATGTTTCTCTGTGCTCTTTCGAGCGGCGTACGCCAGACAAAGCTGACATGTAACAGCGTTTTCACTTTCGCACACGGCGTCAGGAACTCAATTCGGTCGAAGGAGGTGTGCACTCCATCTCGTAGCATGTTCCACCACGGCTAACATGGCACACAGGTACACGTGCCAATTTAAACTACCTAGACCAGCTGGCCAAGTTTCACAAGCAGCATGGCAACAGCTTGACTCGCTTTCCCAGTGTCGACAAACGACCGCTTGATCTCTACAAGCTCAAGAAGGCTGTTGAGACACGAGGCGGTTTCGACCGCGTCTGCAAGCAGAAAAAATGGGCAGAGATAGGCCGGGATCTCGGCTACAGCGGCAAGATTATGTCTTCGCTTTCCACGTCGTTGAAAAATTCGTACCAGAAATGGCTCTATCCATATGAAGAATATCTGAGAGTGGTGAAGCCCGGCGTTCAACAGATGCTGGAGTTCGAGAATGGTGGTCCATACACTCCTTCGCCTGCTCCTTCACCCATGAAAAAGTCGGCCCAAGGCACACCGACGGCCCATTTGACCGAGTCGCCTGCTATGAGAGCATCGGTAGCACTGAATGCTTCCATGCAGTCTGAGCCCGTGCCAGCGCCAACACCACCCCCGGAATTGCCACGGCCTGCCATTTCATCAGGGTTTACGGCTGTGAATGCAGGCGGCTTCACTGCAGTCAATGCGCAACCAACGCAACCGCCACAACCAACCCCCTCGGCCGTATCAACCCCCACTCCAAGTTCATTTTCTGCAGTCAATGCTCCTAACGGTCTTCACCAAACTAATGCCGACTCTCGCACTTCTACACCGCTGCGCACCGGCGGCAGCCCTATGCTGTCAGCCCACAACACACCGGATCTGCGACCGTCAGCTGTTGGGCTGACTCCGCTCCCGAATGGGCAGGCCTTCAATCATCTTAAGCGAACTATGTCACAGGAGACCGATGTCGGTATAAATGGTGAAGCGGATGCGGCAAGCGGCCGACGTAGTAAGCGTCTGAAGCAAGGTAAGCAGCCTGTAAATGCCTGTAGAAATATGCAGCCTCCACCCACCTTGTTCTCACAACCTGGATTGTGGCTGTTATCAGACCTTGTTCAAAGCACGGCTGATTGGTTGTCTTTAATGGTTGCCGAGCCTGGCTAACGCGAGCACTTGCAGATGCGGCACCCACTGTTGCGGGCTCTCACATGACCCAGCCTCGCCAGTCAACGCCAGGTTCATACCCCCGCGTTCGCACCTCCGACGATCATCCGGGAGATGTAAGTCGATCTCTTGCTTGTCCTATCATGGAAAATATGATGCTGATCATTTTGTAGCGATGTGAGACATGCGGCACTGACAACGACCCGTCAAACATTTTGCTCTGCGACAGCTGCGATGCTGGTTACCATGGATATTGCCTCGACCCACCAATTAAAGGTATTCCTGAATACGATTGGCATTGCCCCAAATGCCTTGTTGGCACTGGTGAATTCGGTTTTGAGGAAGGTGGCGTGTACTCGCTCAAACAATTCCAGGAGAAGGCACACAATTTCAAACAAGGTCACTTCGCTAACAAGATGCCATTCGATCCTGTTACAAATACTGCAAAGCCCATAGCGGAAGATGACATCGAACGCGAATTCTGGAGGCTTGTTGAAAGCATTACGGAAACGGTTGAGGTAGAGTACGGTGCCGATGTGCATTCGACAACTCATGGTAGCGGGTTTCCAACCATCGAGCGCAATCCCCGTGATGCATATGCCACTGACGCATGGAATTTGAATATTTTGCCATACCATCCAGAGTCTCTATTCCGCCACATCAAATCCGACATCTCTGGCATGACAGTGCCGTGGCTTTATGTTGGGATGGTATTTTCGACCTTCTGTTGGCATAATGAAGACCACTATACTTATTCAGCGAACTATCAGCACTTTGGCGCAACCAAGACATGGTACGGAATACCAGCCGAAGACGCGGAAAAGTTTGAGCAAGCAATGCGCAATGCAGTACCTGAACTGTTCGAAACTCAGCCCGACTTATTGTTCCAGCTCGTCACATTGTTGACTCCAGATCAACTGAAAAAGGCCGGTGTTAGAGTGTTTGCGCTGGATCAACGCGCTGGAGAGTTCGTTATCACCTTCCCACAAGCATACCATGCAGGGTTCAATCACGGATTCAATTTTAATGAAGCCGTGAATTTTGCACCACACGATTGGGAACCTTTTGGCCAGCTTGGTGTTCAACGCCTACAGGACTACAGACGACAGCCGTGCTTCTCACATGATGAGTTGCTTCTCGCTGCAGCTGCTCGCAAAGATACAACTATCAAAACCGCTAAATGGTTAGCTCCAGCGTTAGAGCGAATGCGCGACCGTGAGCTGCAAATTCGCGCTGATTTTCTAGAAAAACATAAGGCCACGCAAGAACATACTTGCAAAATCAATGGTACAGGAGGAGCGGGCGCAACATGTAAGATCGACTTTGTTATTGACGACGCAGATGTTCACGAAGACGAGCTTATCTGCACATTCTGCAAAGCATACAGTTATCTCTCGCGCTACTACTGTTCACATGCTAAGAAAACTGTATGCTTGCGCCATGCTGGCTGGTTTGAATGTTGTTCTGGAAGCCTGGAAGAAGAACGGTACTCTGGTGCTCAAGGTGAGCATACACTGATTTATCGCATGTCAGATGACGTGCTTTCGTCTTTTGTACAACGAATCGTCGATAAAGCAGGTATTCCGGAAGCTTGGGAAGCAAAATTAGACCTTGTTCTGGATGACGGTCCTAAGCCCCAACTCAAGGCTCTGCGCTCGCTTCTTAATGAAGGTGAAAAGATCGACTGGGAGTTGAGTGGCCTAGCGGATCTCAGAGAATTTGTCGAAAAGTGTACGGAGGTAGCGGAGGAAGCGTTGATCTATACAACGCGCAAACAACAGGCCCGTCGCAAAAACGAACGTGGAGGCTGGCGCGGCCGTGGTGCAGCCAATAAAGCAGCATCGGCCGCTGAAGTGGACGAGAAAGAGCGGGATTTTCGTAAAGTTGAAAATTTGCAGAAGCTGCTCACGACCGCAAACAGTCTCTGCTTCGACAGCCCAGAGATTGTTGCGCTTCGTGAGCGCTTCGACAGTATCACAGAGTTTCAGAATAAAGCTCGCGCAGCGCTAAGAGACCGACCCGCGCAGCAGAGCATTACAAGACTAGACGAGCTCCTTGAGGAAGGCAAGGCTTTCAACGTGGATTTACCGGAACTAGACTCGCTTGAGAAAGTGGTTCAACAGCTCAAATGGCTCAAAACTGCCGACGATTGCAAATTCAAGCAATCTACTCTGCAAGATATTGTTGATCTAATCGAACAAGGAACTGAGCTTGGCATGCCGGAGAATCACCCAGAGATACATTATCTACAAGAAAAGAAACAGCAAGGCGAACTTTGGGAGGCCAAGGCTAAAGAGCTCATGTCGGTTGAAAATGTGCATTACCAGCAGCTGGATGCCTTATCCAAGCAGGCTACTACCATCCCTGTCACCCCAGACACACTTGCCGCCGTTGAAGCTATCCTAAGAAAGCAACGCGATGCTCAGGAACTTATATTATCGTTGTACGAACGCAGCAAAGATCCTGACTTCCGACAACGACCGAAATACATGGATGTGAGGAACGCTATGGAGGCTTTGAGTGCACTTAACAGCAAGCCAGCTGGTACAATCGACCTCGAGAAAGAGCAAAAGCGCCACGAGGACTGGATGCGACGCGGCAAGAAACTATTTGGCAAAGCAAATGCTCCACTACATATTTTGCACGCCCATATGAAACAGGTCGATGAGCGGAACCGCTCTTGTTTTGATCTATCCGACCAACCTCGAATGCCTGTGGAGCCATCTTCCCGAGCTAATTCGCCAGAAGAGGATGAGAATGTGGACGGTTCTGGATCAAGTCGGGATGTTTTCTGCATTTGTCGCAAGCCAGAAGCTGGCATGATGATTGAATGCGAACTTTGCCATGAGTGGTAAGTACGACAACTTAGGTGCCATGCTCAGTAATTGACTCTCATAGGTATCACTCCAAATGTCTCAAGATTGCTCGAGGTAAAGTAAAGGGAGATGACCAATTCACTTGCCCAATCTGCGACTACCGCGTCAAGATCCCTCGGGATGCTACTAGACCAAAGCTTGAAGACCTGCAAATCTGGCAAGATGAACTATCAAGCCTTCCATTCCAACCAGAGGAGGAGGAGACGCTCGATTCACTCATTGAACACGGCACTAAATTTCGCGAATTTGTTGCGCAATACATCAACCCTGTAATGTCCAGCCCGGAAGAGCTTACTACTCAGCGGTTCTACCTCCGGAAACTTGAAGGTGCCGAGATTCTTCTCTCGGATGAGATCAACTTCTTCCGACAGGAATTACACAAATGGGCCCCGGTGGCTCCTACGCCTCCGCCTATACTGCAGGTTTCGCTCTCCACACGCAAGCCACGTCCCACGAAACAGCAGAAACTGATGACTCAACTCGGAATTACTAATCCTGAAGATCTTCCTTCACACCTAAGAACCAAAACTCACCAATTTAAGCAGCGTAAGTCTCTTGACCCGACAAAACCACAGAGCCTCCAGCCTGCTCCGGAGCAATCTCATACCCCCCCAGGCGAACCGCCGGGGATGCGTCGCGGATTTTCAGATCAAGAATATTTCAATTCCACATCCACGAGCACGGGGTATAACAACTCACCCACTTTTGCGACTAATGCGCCACTAAACTTTGGCGGCGGTGCCGCTATCGCACCTCTTGATCCCGGTCTCTTTGAAGAACAAGGTCCAACAAGTCCTATGCAGGATGTATTCAAAAGTTCTGGCAGTGGGCAGGAATTATTTGGTGATGTGATGGAGACTGGACGCCAGGCTGAAGAGGCGCTCGCTATGACAGAAGGAAACAGCTATTTAGACTAGGGGACCAGCATGGCACAGTCCACCAAACACGAAGTGACACACATGTAATGGCAAGACGCAACTGGTTCTCAGAAGGACTGGGTCAGCTCAATTGCCGACGCTATTTTCTCTTCATCATACCATGCATCTTAGGGGTGGCGTTAGTGGCATTCCGGCGTCACAATCCGTACCGGTCTCGATATCCAAATATTTACGACATGACACGATACCGATTTCAATTCTTCACTGGCAGCATGCGCTGCCCATGTACATCACTTTCCTGTGATCCTGTTCATCCAGATGGGCTAATATTCGCATTTGTCTTTCTTCCTGCATTACATGTAGGATTTTCTTTTTAAAGATGGATAAATCAGCTGTAATGCGCATTTATCGGACTTTGCATTGTATTTTACCATGTTTGATGGTAGTCGTTGGTTGGCTTTTGTTACCTACACGGGATGGTGTTCGTCCATGGGTTATGGCGAATAGCGGCTATGTCGCACAAATACCAATGGTTTTTGAGGATGGGTTGGGGTGTTGTAATTCAATGACCAAGAATAGCAAATGGACAATCAACAGTTCAATGTGGTGCTTGGACGTATTTGACTGTGAAAGAGTGATATGTGTAATTAAGGCTTTGGCGCTAATGCGGCTATTCTTGGCGTGCTAAAAGATTCATGTTCCATATTCAACTCTACTGGAGAGCTCTTCCGCAGCAGCATCTCGGACGACACGGCACAATGCTTCCTAGCAGAGGGCTGCGGCCACATCTAGTGGCTCACTTAATGTCTCATCATTCGCTACTCGCTCGCTCTGGGGCTTCAAAACAGGTGCCCTTGGCTTCGTCTCTAAGACTGAACAAAAGCTAATGGAAACCCCCATAGTTCTCTTCGATCACTCGCAAGGCTGCATTGTCCGCACCGTCCTCTCGTTCGATCCCCCTCAATCCCGCAAACCGGCACATTAGTTCGACATCGACACGTGCTGTACGCTATACTCCTTCGTCGGTGCGATATGCCTCTTGGTACGCGCCGTGGACATGGTCCTTCACACCTCACGACGCAAAATCTCTCACCTCAGTGGTGCCTGAGCTCGTCCCTGACAATACCCCTGTATCCCAACCTGTAGTTACATCAGCCACGCCTGAGCTGGCTCCTGCTGGAATTGACAAGCCTGCCGTGGTTGATAACAGCGCATCAGCCGCTGCGAGCCCCAAGACTGTCGAGGAACTACTTGGTGCTGAGCCCGCCTCGTCCGCAGTAGACGCGACATCCGCTGTAGACATCAGCACTCCCGTATCATACTGGGGCCATTTGAAGGACATGGGGCTCGACTATGGTTGGGGTCCCACAGCTTTTTTCGAGAACATTATTGAACTTGTGCATCTCAATACTTCGCTTGGCTGGGCTGGTACTATCGCGGGCTCCGCGGTCGTGCTCCGTGTTATCCTTTTCTACTTCCAACGAAGTGGATCGGATTCGATGGCTAAATTGGCCGCAATGAAGCCGGTGCTGCAGCCGTTGATGGACCAAATGGAGAGTGCCAAAAAAGCCGGTAATGAGGAAGAGGTCCAGCGGCTCAAGATGCAGCAGCAGGTCATTATGAAAGAGGTCGGTGTAGACATGTTCAGAAATCTGGGAACACCAGTTCTGCAGATGGTCTTAGGTTTTGGCGCTTTTCGATGTTTGCGAGGCATGAGTACTCTGCCTGTCCCAGGGATGAGCACCGAAAATTTGTTTTGGATCCATGACCTCACCGTCTCTGATCCTACGTATCTTTTGCCATTGGCGACGGGAGGAACCATGTATGTCATCATGAGAGTACGTTGTAATTCTTTACCCCATCTTCCCATATTTTCCACGCTAACACATCACTCTAGATGGGAGGTGAGACTGGTGTAGGTAATGAAGGCACCGTCAGCAGCATGCAGAAACAACTGCAAATCATTATGCCCATGGTCATGACCTTTATCACCACCTTTCAGCCCGCCGCGATTCAGCTGTATTTCCTTGTCTCAGCGATGCTCGGCGGCATTACCGCATACTCCCTCCGTCAACCCGCGGTCCGCAGGCTCCTAAAAATTCGCCCACTTCCCACTCCGGAAAGTCACGCGCTCTATAGCAAAGTTGTGAGAGGCGAAACCAAACTCTCCACACTCCGTGGCGCAAATACAAAGGTCAGATATCAGGCTCCCACACCTATTAATCAGCCATCTGCCTCGACACCATCCAGTAAGACCATCTCCACTTCTGCATCTGCGTCATCCTCCCACACTATCAACATCTAACCTCTCTGCACCGCTCGGCTTCGGACTCTTGACCGTGTCTACCATCACCTCCCTGGGCCAGGGACGCTTCTGCCTCGCCTGGCTTTGAACCAGAAACAAAAAGAAAGAGACTCCCTCATAGCACCATCAGGGACCGATCATCCACACGCTAAACACTAAAACAGCCCTTCCAAGCATCCTCTCTTACCCACACTCCCTTCTTGCCCTCCCTCGAAACCCGCGCCTTTCCTCCTCCCCCGAGTTCGCGTGGGGCTTTGGACCGTACCTACACCCACCTACACATCTAGATCGCCTAGAGACATCTGCAATGGCTTCCGAGCCCTCCCCGTCCGGCCAAGCCCACAACACCCTCGCCGAGTCCGGCATCACCATCCCCTCCGACAGCGAGAACTACGACGCACACAATGACCTCTCTTCCTCCTCCCCACCTTCCTCGTCCTCCTCGCCCATGATTTTATACAGGCCTCCCACCCTGTGGGGATTGATAAGAGGTGCCGCCATAAACCTACTATTGCCCTTTGTAAATGGCTTAATGCTGGGATTTGGCGAATTGGTTGCGAATGAGGCCGCGTATAGGTTAGGATGGTCAGGCACAAAGGTACGTCCATTGTCCGTCTGCGTTTGCGCGAGCGTCTCTCCAGATAGCATTATTGCTATTATTATTATCATCATCCAATTAGGTCATCACATACTAACCTGTGATCCAGATCTTCCCTACTCATCGCTCAGATGGCTCCCATCGTGTCGGCCCGGGCGTGGAAATGCATGCTGACCCTGTCGAGCGCAGAAGGAGGAGTGGGCGGGAGATGGATGCATACACATCACTTGAATAGTGCCATCTACTCACGCAGTGGGACCAACGTGTGATCAAAAGGAGATTGAAATCATCTATACTGTACATAGAGTGCGCCGTTACGCAGCACCCGGCCTTCGAGCAAACGCAAGCGACCAAATCAAAATCACTAGCATCTTGAGCCATCTGCAATCTACCATATCTTGAGTAGTATTTGTACATAGAACCTACATCTGCCATGCAATGTCCATACGATCTATTGTTTACAAACCAGACCTTTACTAACACATATCACGAATGACCCTTCTCCAAAACCAACCTATTATACAAGCCACCAATGCACTACCGGCCCTGTAACCTCCTCTTTCGCTCAAGCTCATATCTTTCCGCCTTCCGCTTGGCCTTTTCCTTCCTTTGTTGCTCCACAATAACACTTGCATCCCTCTTCTCCATTGTCAAGACTTTTACTAGGGACCTCCATACATACCTAGGTCTATAGTTGCGCTTGACCCAGTCCAGCTTCTTACCGACGTTCGACCCCTTTGGCATTCCCTCATCGTAGTCAACGTCGCGATCCGCGTAATCCTTGTGCACCTTAGCGACGACGGGCTTGCGCATGTGCTGGGGGAGCACAGTGCCGGGCT
>Ga0181466_1000345_pt1 | contig 17477 bp, 21 predicted proteins | sample InSIn4gowninarea_FD_119078 | JGI IMG/M metagenome (GOLD analysis project Ga0181466, IMG submission 119078) | Clean room microbial communities from NASA Spacecraft Assembly Facility at Jet Propulsion Laboratory, Pasadena, California, USA -... ... | reverse complement strand
CAGTGCGACTAAGAAGAAGAAGTTGGAAGCGGCTTCGAAGAAAGAAAAGGCAGTGCAGAAGAACACGATCGCAAACTACTTCGGTAAGAGTGCGAAGGCTGCATCAACATGACAGTATTAGCAAACCTGCGCTCCGCTCAGGCTTGCTATGGGAACAGGCATAAAGCCGAACGACTGACGCTTGTGGAAGAGACTTGGTCGATACCCAGACATGCAAGACTCAATGCGTGATGATTGGTCGAAGTAGATGAGGCTCAATCTAGCTTCATCGGCTGCAAGACGTGACATCCGGCTCGATGACGTCCGTCTACGTCTTGATACCCGCGCAACCTTGCCAAGATGAAGTTGCCCAGACTAGAAAAGAACAAGCGGGTCCATTGGCACTGCAATATTGGAAATTGTTCTAGTGTCTTCGCCATGTTTCGAGTTGTTCTGCATAGAAGCCATTATTAGAGCGGCTATAGCTAGGGTACCGGATGATTAGCATTGCCATCGCAACACCACACTTCAACACTGATGCACCTTACGAACTGCCAACTGCGCGAGAAGATCCGGGCAGCGGAGCATTTCTGTGTAAGATTCCAGCGCAGCAACGCTCTGACCAAAGGCTAGATCCTACAGCTTACGCAGAATTGTCATTGCCACCATAAGTCTAGCGATCACTGCAATATATATCATCTCAGATTACAGGGCAGCACTGCATTCGAAACGACCGACCCATGTGACACCCGACCCGGGCGTGAGTGCCGTGCCGAATACGGCAAAACCTGGGGTATGCACGAAGGTGCAGGTAACCTCTTCGCAAATGGAGCGGACGCATGTATATGGCTTACAAGGAAGAACTGATAGGACACGCGCTACTTTGCACCCGCCAAGAAAGCTTGATTATAGAAATGCAATATGTGTAAGTGAAGAGGGCGAGAGGTTACACAGTCTACTAGGAAGCGATGATTGGAGATGACGATCAATGGCAATTATGGTACAGCGGGCCGGTGCCATACAGTCGCTATTAGATTGGCTTCCAACAACACAGCGCATATGGGCATTGATATAAATACTACGAGACCCCATCAGCGAGTACTCTCTGCACGCCACAAAGTTCCAATCTCAACGTACTCGCTTTCAGACCGTACCACTGCCACTAAACATCATTCGCTACGATGAAGTCTGGTCTGGTACTTCTCGCTGTGGCGGCCTCTGTCTCCGGACATTCGACATGGCAAGAATTGTGGATTGGCAGTGAAGACAAGGCCACCTCTTGCACACGAACAGTCGCAAACAACAACCCCATCTCAAGTCTCAGCAGCTCGGATATGTTCTGTGGTATCGGCCCTGCGAAGTCCTCCGGTGTCTGCGAGGTTGCTGGTAAGTCTCGCCACACCCTCCACACATGCCCTCAAACATGACCACTAACACACCGCGTAGCCGGAAGTTCCCTCACAGTCGAAATGCACGCTCAGCCCGGCGACCGCAAATGCTCGAGCCCCGCTATTGGCGGCAACCATTACGGTCCCGTCTTGGTACGCAGACATCCCCATTTACAGCCCGCAAGCCCACCACATACTAACCCCCTTCCCACAGATCTACATGGCCAAAGTCGCCGACGCCAAGACCGCAACCTCAGGCTCCTTTTTCAAAGTCGCTGAGGACGGCTACACTGGCACGACCGCGTCATGGGGCACCGAGATCCTCAACGCAAACTGCGGTAAGCGCGCCTTCACCGTCCCCAAGAACATCGCCAGCGGCGACTACCTCGTCCGCGCTGAAGCTATTGCCCTGCATGCTGGCGCGGGGAACCCCCAGCCCTACGTGTCTTGCTTCCAGGTCAAGGTTACGGGTGGTGGCTCCGCGAACCCGGCGGGTGTTTCCTTCCCCGGTGCGTATAAGTTGAGCGATCCGCTGTTTACCAAAGCGATTTATGATTCGAGCTTCAAGTATGTTAGCCCTGGCCCGGCTGTGTACTCTGGGTAAGTTCTCCGCGTGGGATATTTGGGGAGTGGGGAGGTGCTGCTTGTATGGTGGATGTCCTTGCTTGGGTTGTTTACTACATGTGGGCATGGGGAAGGGGGTTCTCTGTACATAATTCTCATATACTGAACGCTGAAACTACTTGGTATCATAAACATCCTCTGCTCTTCATTCCTCACTCTGAGATATGCACCTAAGCACGACCCACAGAATTCGAATATCAGCACAAGACCATGCCGTGGACCACCATCAACCTTATAACTAACTATAATCCCCACGGTAGAGCTATACTTCCCCGCAATCATAATAAACGTACCAAACAGCTTCTGGCCCATGTCGTCAATTCCGTAAACCTCAGGATGGTTCAGCTTGAAGATGCCAACGATGTAATCCGACCACGTTGTCATAACGGCGTTGATGATCAAACAAATGACACCAAAGATCAAGCCGAGTACATCGAAGACAGCGGGAATGGATAGCACACCAAGACGCGATGTGAGTTTTCATCAAGAGAGCTGCTGTTTCCAACCAGCCGACCGATTCGACGTTAGTCCAACACTCTTCAGATGTCATCCGCGTAACATACGGTGCGGTAGTTTGAACCACCCTCGACGACCTCACCTCATACCGCGATCCTCGATCATAGAGCGACGGCGGCCAGTGTCGTATTCTGGAGGAAGCTTTCTCGTTGGACCCGACTGGGCCAATCCCAAGATCCGTCTTGCGGTCCGTATGTTGACGGTAAGACATAGCGGCCTTCTTAAAGATGAGCACGATGCAGAATTAGATGCGGATAATCATCAGATCACTGGAAACTTCTCCAGGTTTCATGGTTCCACACTCCATCTTGGGCGTGGGTGTCTTGCAACGCCGTCTAGCACATCCCAGATAATCGGTAGGTAGGCTCAGGATTTCGATCTCTCTTCCTTCAGGGCCTTTCGTGGACGATGTCATTGTCAAAGATGTAGAACAACTGGCCACAATGGAACTTGACAGTGTTGATGAGGAAGAGCGCATGGTCCGCTGTGGGTACCTAGGTAGTGGAGGGCTGTCCAAGAACAGCTGTGATCCGCCACCCGTCCCAACCAAGCTTGTAGCTTGAGCCTTCGAAGTGGAGGTCAGCATCTCGAGTTCAGATTCTTTCAAGTCCAGAAATATACCAGGAACGTGTGCGAGTCTTTTCCGCTCTCAGCTGTGCCCCACCTTTTCTGAAGCCCCTCCATGTTGTTATCCTGAGCGGTCGAATCAAATCATAAGGTAGGGGCAATTAATCCTTGGTTGCTGATCGGAGACGGAACTAAGCAAGCTTAGTAGTCTATGCACATGCATTTCGATGGACAATTTACCTTGAAGAGCCGTGTCAACTACCGTATCTGGATAGTGGAGTACAGCTTATCAGGTACAGTGAGCTTGTGCGGAAGCATTCCGAAATAGCAATATACAGCTCATGACTTCCTCCAAGCAGCATATGCCCATATTTGCCCAGGTTCTTCTTTTCGCGGCCAGTTATATTGACCTTTAGTGCAACATGTCAAACGTCGTCAAGGTTGCAGTCACCCAGCATGAACCCATCTGGTTCGACCTTGCCGCCACCGTGGACAAGACCTGCCGCTTGATCGAAGAAGCCGCGAGTAATGGAGCAAAATTGATTGCTTTTCCTGAAGTTTGGATCTGTGGTTATCCCGCTTGGATATGGTGAGTTTTACACTTTGTCCGCGGCAACACCGTATGCTCAATCGATTCCCAGGGCGCGTCCACTCGATCCCCCGCTAGCGACATCATACATCAAGAATTCACTGTCTTACAACTCCCCGGAGATGGAGAAGATATGTACCGCGGCCCGCAATGCAAAGATCGCTGTCGTCCTGGGCTTTTCAGAGAACGATCATAATAGCCTGTATATCTCTCAATGCACAATTTCGGCGACAGGGGATATTGTAATGAAGCGGCGCAAATTCAAACCTACGCATATGGAGCGCACAGTGTTCGGGGATGCCGGCGGTACTAGCTTGAATAATGTTGTCGATGTCGAAGGTGTGGGAAAAGTAGGAGCATATGCAGCCTTTGCTGAAGTACCATACAACAAGTCTGAGGGAGCAGATACATGTGGCTGCATGGCCGCCGATTCATCCTTTTCCCGAAGGAAGCGAGGGACTCTTCAGCATGAGCGCAGACGGTAAGCCTGGCAACCGTTCGACTTGACGTAATTGGAGTGATCAAGCTGACGTAAGGGAAACAGGTTGCGCAACGCTCTCCCAAGCACATGCCATCGAGTCCTCCACTTTTGTCTTACATTGTACATCAGTCATGTCAGCAGGCGGCGTCGCTGCACATAAGACAGAGGGCAACCCCGTGTTCGGGCATATTGGCGGTGGCCATTCAGCGGTATACGGTCCCGACGGACGCCGGCTCACAAAGCCAATTCCAGCGGATGAGGAGGGCTTTGTCTACGTAGACTTACCAATGGACATGCTCATCAGCATGAGACACTTTGCTGATCCGGTGGGCCACTACTCACGACCTGAATTGCTGTGGTTGGGTGTCGATGCGAGGGAGAAGAAGCATGTCCGGAGAGAAGGAGACGAGGCAGCAGCAGACAAGGGAGATACAAAAGTCAACGGAACCTATGTTGTGGAATCTGGGAAGTAAGCCGAATCAATTCGATGGCGAAAGTCTTGGAAACTGGCGTGAGAGCACCAGACTCACACGTCAAGTTCTTCTCACGCAAACGTACTGGAGTTGTGCGTGGTATAGCATACGGCTGCCAGCCGAGAAGACGACAGAAAAGACCACGCGGCACAGCGGTTGGTAGCAACAACATTTGATCACAAACGGTAGAAATCAGTCGGCAGGGCCGAAAGCTAGCATGGTAACGATGTAACTGCTGAAGTGTGTCCAAGCCAGTCGTTGAAAAAGTAAAATAATCTCACAAGTGTTCCGGACAGTTCTTACCCTCTTCTCTGACTCAATCGCAGAGGAAGCTAACCGTAGGCTCCTCTCTTCTTCCCTCAAGCTTTTCACCCCCCCCCCCTCCCCTCCCACCTCTTACTTGCTAACCCCTTCCAAGACGTTACCAAATAGCCAACTAAAACAGCTATTGATTACTGCACTTCGTTTTCAATAGCCGCCGAGAGGGAAGGCGCCCTCCTTCACTCACTCTCGCCTGTACTCAGCTTTTCAGGTACTAAAGACAAGATCCCAGCTGCGCCAGCGACTGGACTGTCGTCTGACTATGGAAACGAAACCACTGTGTCTGCAAATCCCGGCGCCAACGCGCTAGATGGGGATGGGGTTGAGGAGTTTGTGGATTGTTAGATCTGTGGCGATAAGTGTAATCATCAAGACAAGAGCAACATTCAAGATATAGTCTGGTGGTGCAATATTGCCATTAAGTTTTGTTATGTGTATAGGAAGGGTAAAATTGGGTATATATGGTGGGAAATGCAGCAACGCCTGTCATGAAAACTCATGTGAAATCGTACACTACCAGTGCCTGACTACCTTCGCTCTTCTCCCGTAGCACGATGACGTTTTGCTCATCGAAGCCCACCCAACCACGACTCACAGTCGAGTCATCGAAGCCTTGCTCGAGTGCGAACCGTAGTCCGCCTTGTTTGCCAAAGCTGCGGTCTTGCATGTCTTCTTCGAGGCTGCGAGAGGGTTGCACGCGCACACTTAGCTCGCCGTTCCTGGAGCGCTTTCGGTTAGCAGATGAGGCCATGCCGCCTTCTAGATCCCAGACACGGAGCTCGTCGCCTAGCCTGCTTACTGAGACTGCCTTGCCGCGCATCCCGACGTGAGCCCCTGAGATCGATGAGGTGTGGCCCCAGAGCCGGTTGCCTGAACTAATTGACAGTACGGATGATGTCGATCGAACTAGGTACAGAGATAGGGTGTTATCAGGATGCGCAACCAGGAGGTAAGGATGTGAATATGACATAGACGTAGGTTTGGATCTGCTGGGTGTGCTCGCCAGCGAAGCTTCGCGGGTGGTCCCTGGGAAGGGCGATGATGACCGAGTCGAGGGAGACGAGGAGGATCGAAACTCGGACAGGGTAAACGAATGCTCGTCCGCCGCGGTAGATAGTCGGGACTCCAGCAGTTCTCCTTTATGCGAGAGTCTGAGCTCTTGTACACCGACAGTCCATCCAGACAGGTATGTGGGTATAGAGTAGGCGATCGCTGCCGTCATGCTCGAAGGCGCCATGCGTAATGACAAAGATACTGGCGGCCATGCCGTATGTGAGCGTAAAGAATATAACAGTTGCGGAGCGTCCAGTTTTTCGAAAGCGTTTAGTGTTCCTGAAAAGGCATAGAGGGATAGGAGATGATCCTCAGTCATGGTCAAGAGATATGGCGACGAATAGGCAAGCGCTGAAAGCATGCCGTTGGTCGAAGGGGGGTGTGTGAAGAGCTCCACGAATGTCTTCTCATCTCTTTCCAGAGCGAATATTGAAAATGAACCATCTTCGAAACCCAGGACGACTCGTTCCTGGTCATCCTCTTTCTCAGTTGCGTCTATGGCCATGGATATTGGCAGACGCAGTATATCCTCCGCGCCAGACAATGGTATAGATGCTAGCAACTCCCTATAATTCTTCGAACTCCACGCTCGAAGACCAGATATCGAGTCGGCAGCATAAACAATGTTGTTCGACATCATGACTAGCAGCGGTGGATCTGGTGGTCTTTCCGCTACCACAATCTCACTGACGGCACATTGTCCTTGCAACCAATTGTGTCGCAACCGATATTGCTGTTTCCAGTCCGTCTTGACCCCATCTTTGACCAGATAGCCGTCTTCTAGCCATTTGGATAGTCTTGAAGAGTAGTGTAATCGATTTGGAGTGGCGGTGTCTCGGATGCCAGGTATGCGTGAGGCCCTAGGGAGGACGAACGTGCGATAGTAGGCGGCTTTCCATAACTCTGAGTCGATCGAGAGACGACTGAACTTTTTCGAGAGTCTTAATACAGTGAGTCTTAGTCTTGCATATGGAGAATGAGAACATACCTTTGGCACACGAGAAGCGACGGTACTGGAATGAAGGAAAGAATGCGCACAAGCAGCTCATCGCTTAATTTTGAAAGCGTATCAACTCTCGACACCCGTCGCACCTTTGCTGGGTGGTTCTCATGGTCATCTCCTTCACGCGTCCGCTTCATAGTAGTGAATGTAGTGTTGGCGGTGAGCGAATATCGCCTTCGGAATGTCTAATCGTTATCGCCGTCGTCCGTGCGCACACCCGTGATCGCGTGTCACACTAGCGCGTTGTGCACTTCGCCGCCTGACAGCACGCATCGCTGGCAACAAACAAATGAGTGCCATTTCATCGACTGTATAGAACAATCTTTTTTGCATCATGTCAAGTACATGAGAAATGAGCGACTTCAACGCCTGGATCGAGAAGAACAAAGCGCTCTGGACGCGCGTCTACGATGAGGTCATCAAACCTGACCTCGACAAGGAATGGAAGAAGAGTGTGTACACCGGAAAAGCGCGTTGAATTGCACTAACAACGCGTCAGGGACTGAGAAGCATGAGAAGGAGCTAAAAGAAAGTGCGTGTGGTGACACCATTGTTCGCATAAACCGCTAATCGTGTGGGTAGAGGAAGAGAACCAGAAGATATTGTTCGCGCATCTGGAAACCGAACTTGTTGCAAAAGCACGTCTTGTTAAAGAGCATGAACAGCTCAAGGAGGATATACGCAAGCGGAGCGAGCCTGATGTGTTGCCATCCGAAGATGCCTCGATTAACGCCACGGTCGTATCTGAGCAGCAACTCCGCGATCTCACCGAAAAGTACGCTGAGCTGAGTAAGAAGTTTCAGGATGTCTCTCAAAAAGCCAAGTACCTGGAGAAGAAGAATGCTTCGGTCATGCAAAAGAACAAAGACATGAAAGAGAGTGTCCGAGCCTGGCAAGAGTATGCCGATCGACAGTCAGGAAAGCAAAGACACAGGCTTGAGCAAAGAGCTGAAGATGGGAGGCTGCGGCTACTCGTGGAAGACCGTCCTCACATGCCATCTAGCCCAAGGTCGGTGGCCACCGTTAGAACTCCGCATCTTCTTGCGGATCTCGAACGCTCGTCTCCTGCACCCGTCACACCACTTCCAGAGCCAGTCACAAAGAACCTAGCTCGTCCGTCGACACCAGGGTCCATGTATGATGGGGAGGCCGGACGCTCGAGCACGTCCATTATCCCCAGACCATCAGTTCTGGTTGGACTTGGCGACCAGCGATCACTAGATGCGGATGGCTCCGAACAGGCCTCTTCACCACCTAGGGGGAACGTTATGAGGAATCACGAACGACTTGCGCTGTCATACTCTCGGCCAGGCAACCCCAGCTCAAGTCAGACGACGGTAGATGAGGTTACTGAGCAGACGAACACTCATGCGCTAGCTGTGGATGCAGAAGACGACAACGATTTCCCTCAATTTGTCTCAGAGCGGAATCTCAAGCGGAAGCGCGATCAGCGTTCAAAGTCGCGGTTTGAGATCTATGCAGATCGGTCATCCGATGGCACTCCTGTGAAACCCTTTCGCGTGAAGGAAGAACAATACAGTAGTCCACCCATACCCAACTCTAAGCTTGCACGGACCGAAACATTCGATTTAGACGATCCCGCGCCAAACGTCCTCCAAACGCCACATCACCCAAAGCGGACACCAACAAGTCATTTGAACTCGTCTGAAACTCTTCGTCATCAGCGCTCTAACAGTGCCCCATTCACCCAAGTTATCAAGAGCGAAAATACCGACATTGCTTTGCCAGATATCCACATCGGACTCGGCAACCCTCAAGTCGCAGCCGCTGAAACACGAGCACTCAGTGAGCCTTCTGAACCTAACCATAATGAGGAGACTGCCCTTCGTCCTCTCGATCCCAACGTAACTAGCAGTGCTTCCGAGGGGCCCCCAAATAAGCGATTGCGTCGAGCCGCAGTTCGACGTAAGGAAGGGCATGGCATGCTTGCGGAGTCTGGAGAGAATACACCGCCTGTGGACGAGGATGAACTAAGATTGCCGCCGCATCTTGCTCGAGCACAATTGAATCGAAGATTGTTTGATCCGAAGAGCCCCCGGTCGCTCGTCAGAAGTGCCCACCATACCCCAAAAGCAGGGCCAACGAAGGTCAAAGTTGAGCAACTTGAGACTCCTCCTGCTACAGTGTCGCGATCTACACATCCCCCTTTCGGCGGTGCTAGACCGCATAGTCGTACTTCGAAATCTCATTCAAAGCCTCGGGAAGATTCAGTACCCGGTGATGGCCCAGTATGGACGATGAAGGCGCCTGAGCCTCGTCCGAGCGCGCAAAAGACTCAGGTTTCGCCGCCGAAGCGACAAGGCCGCCTCAAAGACAGACCCTGGACAGAACTCGCACTTCAAGACTTCAAACCCAATCCATCCTACAATCAAGGCTACACCTACGCATTTTCCGAAACTGTCCGAAAGCGCGCCGATCGCTTGTGCCTTCCCGGCTGCACAAACCCACAGTGCTGCGGCTCAACCTTTCGTACCTTCGCCGAAGCACAAGCCCCACTTCCGGCATCGCAAGAAGAGGCTCTACTCGAGGACCATCTCGGCGATGCATACCACAATATGCCACTCACGCAAATGTCATCCGAAGAGCGAAAGGAGCTGGTACTCCAGGCGCGCACAAAGAAGATGGCGAAAGAGTCGGGGAAGCATAGAGAAGCTTACGAGCGCCGTAGAACGCCGCCAGGCTTCTGGCGTGTCGACTTTCCAACTACACAGGAGCACCAGGAGGATAGGGAGCGGGCGAAGGAGCAGGAGAGAGCTGAGGTGCAGCAGCGGTGGCTTGAGGCGCAAAGGAAGGGCGGGAAGTGGATCTTTCGCGATGAATGAATGGTTGGAGGTGCAGAACGTAGTTTGGTGTCATGAGGTTGTTCACGTGAGTCCATCCTTTATCATAGCATAGTGTACCAGCAAAAGCATCACTAGCAGAACAAGATAAAATCGTTTCAATGTGTCAACCACGGTATGCAGTACTCATTGCTCAATACACAAACCCACCCACTGTTGCAGCCGCTGGGTTCCATCTCGTACAACCACAAGCCTGCCTGAAAGACATTTCACAGCTGCCAATATACACACCATTCTCACATACTTTAAATCCTTTTTACAACCCCTCTCCAGCCACACTACCATGACCACCACCGTATGTGCAAAAGAAACAGCTGGTGTACTCCAGAGAGACACCGGACTGCAAGCAACACTTCCGTGCGTAAGAGCTGCAGCCATCCTTGAAGATTGTACGACCCATTGCCCGGGCTATAATGACAGAGCGACACTCCACGGTATCGAAATAACCAGGACCTTTGAATCTCAGGCTCTATTGCTCCAATAAATACATGCGGGTATAATTCCCTTCCTCCCAAAACTCCTTTGCCGCTGCCCCCCTCCCATCCGCCCTCCAGCCCCTAAAACTCAGACTCAAAACTCAAGTATACAAGATGAAAGAAGAAAATAAAACAGTCGTGATAGGAAAGGTTCAGCGTTCCTTTGCGAGCTATCATGTAGCTTTGCGGTACTTTTCGTCCTTCAGCGGTACGGGTGGTAGCTCGGCATCCGAGTAGGGATTGTAGGGCATGACGGAATCCTTCCTGCCGTGCTTCGGATCATAGGACGTGCTGGGTAGAGTGGGTCGGGGTGTATGCGTGGTTGCTGGAAATATGTTGTACGTGGTGGCGGGTAAAGTGTACATGAAGACTTCATCGATGGCGACGTCGATGTCCTCGAGGATGTTAAATTGCTTCGTATCTGCGGTTTCGGATGTTGATTTTTGGTCAAAGGGTAATTTTGGGTCGAAGGGGAAGGTGAAGGAGATTGGTCGCTCCTCGGGTGTGTATGAGACTCTTGGTGGATCTTTGGGGACTGAGTCTTTTCTTGCGTGCCGTGGACTTGGTGGTAGTTGAGAGATAGCGCGGGAGGTATATTGGTCTGATAGACTGCCTGGGTATAGGGAGGCTGATCGTTCATGGCGCTTGGAAAAGCCGCCGTCGTATGTTGTTGCTGGTAAGAGGAAGGACGTTGGCTCGGGCGCGGAAGACGATACTGGTTTCTCCTCAAGAATGAATTTGAACGACACTGGTCGGTTGTCGTTCTTGGCAGGACCCAAGGGGGATTCAGTCTGGTCTACTAGAGTGGATGAAGAAGAGAAGCCAGGAGACACGATAGGGTCGCTGTGACTTCTGATGTGGGATACGTAATGTGGTGAAGGGACCGGGGCTTGGTGAACGCCCGGCTGGTAGTCCGGTGGTGGCGCAATGAAGATATCGCCATGACCCATGCGCTCGCGGGGAGCGACGTTGCGTAAGGCCTGCAGTCTTTCGTTCGCAAAGTTAGATTCGAGGATGTGTGCTCGCTCCACCAACTTTTCCACCAGTCTTGAGTGTGAGTCCTTGAAAGTCTTCTTGACAAAACTTAACAACAGCGCTGAGCATGTCATTTGCACATCTTCCTTGATATATAGTCCACATCGAGGCACTTTAAGACCAGATTCGGCTAATGCAACCTGGGGTTCACCAGGTAGTCGACCACCTACACTCCACTTTCCTTTAATGTCAAGACCGAGAGGTGCGTATACGTGTGTTTGGAGGCCGTCGCTCACATCGTTGAAGCATGCGTGATATGACACTGAGCCTTGCGCGAGGCCGCCTGGGAGATACGATACTTTGTCTTGTGGGTGTCAGTAAGCGTTGCGGCAAAGCCACTGATTGGATATCAAACGTACCTTTGATAGTGTACCATGTCGACCAATACTCATCTGTGGGCGCATATCCAGGTGGCTTGCAATTGAATCTCTCTACGACCAGCGGATTCAGGTCGATCATTGCAAGATGATCTTGGTACATATCCAGTACACTCTTCCTCGTGATGCCTGCCGGCAGCGGCGTGATAGTCGTGAAGACTGCCGTTCTTGGCATATTGAATTTCTCGATATTGCGCGAGCTGTTTTCCAAATAGGCGTTTCAAGAACCTGCTCGTGAAGAGAGGGATAGTTGTTGTTTACACTTGAGAAGGGCTGAAGTGAAAGAAAATGTTTGGACAGCGCAGCAGCGAGAGAAGAGGTACTTGTTTCGCAGACCAGCCGATTCGGCCGCTCTCCGTATCACACATCGTACGCGTGTCAGGTGTGAGGTGGGCAATCAACCCCAGGCATTTTAGAAGCGACTATTCCCCGCCAAGCACCCCGCCAACCTTCGAGAACAGCCGTCTTGCCCTTTGCTTAGACTTTGGAACGAGTATGCTTTGCTCATATCGATTCTCACAGGCCGGATGGCGTAAGTCCGCTTGGGGTTACCTATGTCAATGGCAATGCGAGCTCCTACTGCAGGAGCATCGAGAAAGTCGCAGTGCCGACAACCGAGAAAGTTCGAGACGGCAAGATGAGTCGAGACGCAGAAGCTGACGTTCTACGGCTACCACAGGTGGCGTGGTGTTGCAAATGTCAGAACCCTGACGAAGATCCGCCGCACGTATGTTCCACGCTAAATTTCGCGCTAGGTCGCTTGGGGCACTCACGATGAACTGCTCAGGAACCATCCTCCTCCTCATCAACTTCTCTACACGATTAACATGGGAGCTCACACAAAGCTCAACGACTATCGTTGTAAATTCTTACCAACAATCGCACGTTGAGCAGTTGCGTTTGAGCACTTGGACACATAGCAAGGACCTGGGGTTTCAGGGATTTCTTGTCTCTCGGTTTCAGCACGCTTCGTCAGGCATTCAATGTCAGGCACTAACAGCTGATGACTTCGGTATATCCCGATAGTACGCCGCCTCCGGAGCCCGGACTCTTTCTGTTGAAACAAGAGATCGATCTCTAAATAGCAAAACTGTGAAGGTTAATGACTAATGTCCATCCAAGCGAGCCGGAAAACCACCTGAGCTGGAAAATATGACGGATACTTTGACTCCAGGCAACTATAACTCTGCACACGGATCAAGTTCTGCTCAAATGTTCAACGATCTATATAACGTAACCACTTTCCCAATTTTTTACCCTCTTTGCATTGCACAATGATTACGGCCTGCTACCTTCTGAATTTGCTCGCCACTACCAACGTGCTCCAGTAGGTTCTTTGACACCTAAGAGATTATCTTGTTGTCCTCAGCGACCTCGCGCGACGAAAATGGTTGCCTTCTATTCCATACTCACCTATATGTTATATATATTTACCCTATATCCTATCAACAAACACTAGTAGACCTCGTTGAAGACCTCAGACGATTGACGTCAGTGCCGATTTGGTTTCCGAACGTGGGAGTTGATACAATTTTGCCCCTTGGTTCGAGTTCGAATCTGAACTTGAGCTTGTTTTTCCTTTTGAAGATGTGGGTGAATGTGTTCATGGGGTCGACGCTGTGAAATGAAAGCGTGTCAGTGTCCGTTTGCACCGGCTGCCTGCACGTGTGAGCGCCACTGCGTCCGCATTTCGCTGGAGAGCGATTCTGCCAAAGCCCGACTCCCGCAGCGGAACATAGGGTACGCTATCATCACAAATCCACAAAGCATGAACAAAATGCTGCATTACGGGTATGCGAACTTATAAAAACCGCTGCAAACCACCAACCAACATCGAGAAAACAAACCCCTCCACAATCCCGCAATCATACCTGATGATCGCTCCTTACCCATCCTTCATCTTCACAAAATAAATCTCCTCTTCCAACACACGCGCCCTTTATACACCCTGATGCATATCCACCTCCTTACTAACCGCCACCTTCCTGCCAAACCTGCCCTTAACAAGCCCCACCACCCCAGCCACAAACGTCGCCGTCCAAGCAACCCATGTCAACGCACTCAACGCCGTACTCGCGCGCGCAACATCACACACCTGCCATGACCATGTCAGCACATCCCACTCCCCCATTCACAAACACACACCCCTAGCAGCCAAAAACCAAAAAAGAAACCAAACTCACAGTGCCAAAGCAAATCCGATCACTCAGAAACACGGCCAGCGCCACAAACCCACTGAACCAGAACAACATTGTCAAGCCCTCGAGGGCTACCATGCCATAGCGCCCCGCGGGTGTGCTAAGCACGTGGGAGAATTTCAACGGGATGAGGATGAGGGGGAGGATGGCGAGGAGGGACCAGGCGGGTGTGAAGATGAGGAAGTTTATTTCTGAGGGCGAGGTTTGGCGCCAGTGTGTTGTCCACCATGATGATACTGTGTTTGTTGAAGTGAGTGAGTGAGTGAGTGACGTTGGTTGATGGATATTTGAGAGTGATTGGATGGTTGGATTGGGAATGGAAATGGAGGGGAGGAATTGAGGGGGGGGGATGAAGAGAGGGCAGACGAACCGTAGGCCATGAGTCCGAGGACGACGATAGATAGAACGGCTTGCGCGCCGCGAACGGGGTGTATCCAATTGAAGCTCATCATCTTTTCTCTAATCCCTACTCTTCTCTTCGGAGTCCAAGTGCCCAGATAATCGTATACAAATCCGTACTGCGCGGCGCTATTCGAACTCTATGTTATGCACTCCAAAGGTGTTTGCGTCCTGCGCATTCGACGAAGCGATCTAGGTTGGAAGAAGGAAGGAGAGCCCATCCACCCGAAGGAAGCTGAAGAGGAGGGTGTCATCACCATCACTCAACTCAAGCCCCCACAGCCTATTACTGATGAGTCTTCAACTGCTGGCGATATTCCTGCGCCCAAGTCCGTCTCCGATCGTTCCGCGCGAGAGACTGTCAAGAGGGAAAATAGCAACGTCTCCAAGCAGTCAATGACAACCGAGGCTGCCATGCGTGCGTCCACACTCGCTAAGGTTGAGAGCAAGCAAGACGCTGCTCGTGCCGCCATCATCAACGGCGGCGAGAAGTCAGAAAAGAAGAAGAAGAAACGCGCCACGGAGACACCATCCCAGATTTCGCTCCCACCGTCGGTAGCAGCTTCTACCTCCACTCGTGCTCCCCCACCGTCATACGCGCAAGCAGCCCAGGCCCCGCCTCAATCCAAGTCGCCAACGCCTCTCGAGCCTGTCGTGGAACCACAGCCGCCCAAGGCCTCGAAATCCACAGAAAGTGATGCTCCTGAGTGGGCTAAGCAGCTTATCAGCAAACACTTCCAACAGTCAGCAGCGTCCTCGGTGCCTACAGCACCCGCGGAGCTTGATGTCAAAAAGCTCGAGGAGGTTGTGCAAGCCGAGATCACTAAGGGGTTCTCCCGGGAGCTAGACGTGATGTACAAGCGATTTGATGAAGACAAACGTGTACTGAATGCAGCCAACGGCGTCAAGCAGGAGGCCATTCTTCGTCTCGTTTCCAGCACTTTGACCGAAAATGTGGAGGGAGTCATCAGGAAGATGGTCGACGAAAACATTCGTGACGTCCTACTCCCTCAGGTCCTGGCTCAGACTTCCTCCACTCTCGAGCAGAGCGTCAGCAACAGCTTCAAATCTGCACTGGGTCCTCAGCTATCGAAGGAAGTTCCAGACGCCGTAAATAAGGCCCTGAAGCAGCCACAGATGTTCCAATCGCTGTCCGACCAAGTCGCCAAGAAGCTCACCGGTAGCTTGGAGTCAATGCTTGTTGCATCCGTGGGATCGGTGGTCAATCCTTCCATGTCCAAGCTGACGAACACAATCGAGCAGCAAATCGGGGCGCAACTTCGTCAAGCGCAGACACAGCGCCATGAGGATGCAACCAAGATAGCGCAGCTTACTGATACTGTGCACACTTGCCTGGAAACCATTCAAACCATGGCTTCCACTCAAGCTGACCTACAAGCTCAAATTACGAAGCTCCAGGAATCTATGGCGCAGGCCCCAGCTCAAGCTCCTGCACGTGTCTCGCCTCAGACCGCTCGTTCTCCTCCCAAGCAGAAGACGCCCGAGGAGCTTGAGGCTGAAGCTATCACTCGACTCATGTCCGAAGGCAACTATGAGCAGGGCACGATGCAATGGCTACAGTCCAGCCGCACAAGCGAGCTCTTCGACACTGTCTTCGTCCGTTGCAACCCAGCCTATCTTAGTCAAGTGAGCCCACTGCTCGCGTTGTCGACTGGTGCTGTTGTTTCTGATGCTTTGGACCGGAACCTTCCCGAGCGCCTTGTCTGGCTCGATGCTGTGCTTCGTAGTGTTAACCCTAGCGTAAGTTTACCTGATCTCTTACAAGATTTTGCTGCTAACACCCTTGTTCAGGATGCCGAGATTCGCGATATCGTTCCTAAAATCATGGATGTCATCAAACAACGTCTGACTTCTGCATACATCCAGCTCAATGAGACCACTTCTGGCAGTCCTCTCCTTCGTCGCATTTCAAGCTTGGTCAATAGATGCGCCGAGATGACCCGTGCTGCGGGACATTTCGGTCCTCGTGGCTGAACGACTACAACCACGATTGACAAAACTTTCCAGCTTCTACAATGTGATAGTACTGCGCTGAAATGCCTGAACTGCACATCGTGTGAACTGGGTCTCTCTCCTAAGCCACCCACCCAATGTCATACTTTCTGACAAAATGGACCTGCGACCTTCCAATCGCGTCTTCTCTCCGCTATGCTCATGCGCCACTCGCGGATGTGGGATACAAGGGGAGACCACTGGCTTCAAACCTGCTGCTTCGTTTGATCTTTCTATCTTTCCTTCCTTGTACACATAGATCTCTTCCTCCTTTACAAACCTACGACTCAGTGTGATGGTAATGGCGGCAGTTAATAGTTAATGATGCTGGAATGCTCATCATCTATCACGCGTCGTTATCGAGATCGCTGAAGAGTAGGATGACACAACGACTGCATCTAGGCAATACGTTCTCGAAAACTGAAGGTGCGAGGCATTGTCATTCAAAAGCATAATGTGTATAATAAAATAGTCGCATCCCCGGGATGACATAATCAAAAGGCGTTCGGAGTTCTGATCATTGAATTGTCTCTGTGTGTTCCATACGTGAGGCAACATTGCCCATGTTCTCAATTTTTTCTGCTGTTGATATTGCAGTACCAAGTTTTACGACTGCCGCGACAACCAGCCAATCAAACGCGATTCTAATACCGGGTGTTTGCATGAACGTCGCAGGTCGCAACCCCGGCCGCGTACCTCTTTCTGAAACGCAACACCAGACAACCACTGTAGCCAACCACTAACACTCCAGCAATGGTCCACTGCATTGACCTTGTACGTGTCTTTGTCCCGTTCACGGCACGCTTGGGACTGGCTCTTCTCCATGCCGAAGATTGCATTGTGGGAAAATGGGGGAGTGAGGCATGCAGGGTATCAAGCATGAGGCAGAATCACCATGGGCGAGCAGAAAATAGCATATGATGTTGCTTTATGAGTGTGTGCCTGGTGTCTTTCGGAAGGTATTCTTTGAAGTTTTGTGTTCGTTGTTTCTTCTCCCTCTCTCCTCCAACCGGTCACCTTCTTTTTTTTCTCGCAGTTATCACACGCTCTTTTATTTTTGCTCACGAACCTTGAGTGAGACTACGCCGCGCAGTTGAAGACTCATCAGTAATAGGCTGTGGGGG
>Ga0181466_1000342_pt1 | contig 17527 bp, 15 predicted proteins | sample InSIn4gowninarea_FD_119078 | JGI IMG/M metagenome (GOLD analysis project Ga0181466, IMG submission 119078) | Clean room microbial communities from NASA Spacecraft Assembly Facility at Jet Propulsion Laboratory, Pasadena, California, USA -... ... | reverse complement strand
ATACAACCCTGATAAGAAAGGCAAGTCTTGACAAAAATATCAATGCGATAGTGTTCCGTGTAAATTCTCCGGGTGGCAGCGCTTTGGCAAGCGAAGAAATATGGCGGGAAATAACTATTGCAAAAAAAGCAAAACCGGTTGTGGTAAGTTTTGGTGATGTAGCGGCATCAGGCGGTTATTATATCTCTTGTAATGCAGACAGCATTTTTGCTGAGCCAAATACTATTACGGGTTCAATTGGTGTTTTTGGAATTATTCCTAACATGAAAAAGTTTATGAATAATAAGTTGGGGATAACGTTCGATGGTGTGAAAACCGGCCCTTTTGCAGATATGCCTTCTGCAACCAGACCGCTAAACCCGGCCGAGAAACAATTTATACAAAATACAATTGACACTATCTATTCGACTTTCAAAGGCCGGGTGGCAGAGGGAAGAAGGTTGCCCTTGGCAGTAGTAGACAGTATTGCGCAGGGACGCGTTTGGACGGGTCAAAGAGCATTAACCATTGGACTGGTAGATAAACTGGGAAATATTAATGATGCAGTAAACTGTGCAGCACGAATGGCGAAGGTTTCAGATTACAAACTGAAAGAATACCCCGAAAGCAAAAATTTTTTAGAAAAGTTTCTTAACAAATCTACCGAAGAGGTTAAAGTAAAAGCCATAAAAGAAGAAATAGGAGAGGAGCAATATACTATTCTTCAACAATTAAGAAATATCCGTAATGTGGTATCGATTCCTCAAACTCGTTTGCCATTTGAATTAACAATAAGATAATACAAGATTGACTTGTGCCACACCTTTCAGTGTGGCACAACTGCGGGGGCAATGAGGGTTATTAAAATGTTCAACTAAAGGTTGAAGATATTGAGATAGATTTGCGCTCTCAATCGACTTATGAAAGCAGAATATAACCAGCTTACGGCTATGCTGGCAATTACCAGGGCAAGTTTAAAAGCAATCTTACGGAGTCCTTCAACTGTTGTTTTCAGCCTTGCTTTTCCTTTGATATTTATCCTGGTTTTTGGATTCATTGGAGGTGGTGGCAAAGTTTCTTTCAGCATAGCTGTTGATAAAAACGCTGACACAACAAATCCGGTTTTCGTGGCTTTGAAAAATGTTCCGGGAATAAAAATCATAAATAAAGGAAATGAGGAACTGCGGGAAGATTTGGAAAAGGGCCGGCTGACAGCTATAGTTAACATTCAGAAGAATGCCGCTCAAAATCCTCCTTATAGCATTAATCTAAAAAGCTCAGAGTCGGTTAATCCTCAAAACTTACAAGTTTTAAAATCTATTATCAGTTCTATCATTGCCAAGGTTGATGAAAAAGCCTATCCTAACACTCCAACCTTCGCTACCATCAATGAAAATGTTCAAAAGATCCCAGGAAGAACCTATCGAACTATAGACTTTATTCTGCCTGGTCAACTTGGCTTTTCTTTGTTGAGTGCTGGTGTATTCGGGGTAGCTTTTCTTTTTTACAATTTGAGACAGCAATTAGTGTTGAAACGGTTTTATGCAACGCCAATCCAACGCCCTTATATCATTTTAGGTGAAGCTTTAAGCAGGGTTATTTTTCAACTGTCAACTGCTGTTATTATTATTTTAATCGGCCGTTTTGCTTTTCATTATACATTGGTACATGGTGTAGAAACTTTTTTAGAGATAATGGTGTTGAGCTTTCTTGCGTTAATCCTGTTTATGGGATTTGGATTTATCGTAAGCGGAATAGCCAAAACCGAAAGCACAATCCCCCCTCTGGCGAATATTGTTACATTACCACAATTTTTACTTGCAGGCACTTTCTTTTCAATAGATGTATTTCCTGCATGGCTGCAACCTATTTGTAAAGTGCTGCCTTTAACCCACTTTAATGATGCAATGCGAAAGATTGCCTTTGAAGGCGCTCATTTAAGTGATTGCCTTACTCAGATTGGCATTCTTGGTTTATGGGCTATTGTCGTTTATGCTGTTGCTATAAAGGTTTTTAAGTGGGAATAATATGAGAAGCCCCCTAACCCCGAAGGGGGATTGAAACGACTGTTGCTATAAAAGGGTTGTAAGAGAGAATAATATGAGATTTATAAAGCTTGGATTGATTAGTATTGTTTTTCTTTTTTTGGTTATTACAGCTATTTCCCTGTTGCTGCCATCTACCGTTAATATCTCCAGGGCTATCGACATAAATGCACCTTTTAATTCTGTTTATGACAATATAAACGATGTCACAAAATGGAAAGATTGGTTTGCTAATTATGATTCTTCACACACTACTTTTTCTAGAAAAACAATTGGCAACGGTGCGTCAATAACCATGAATAAAACGACAGTTACTATTACTCAAAATGCTCCAGATAAAATAAAGACAGTGTGGTTGTCGGGCGGCAAGTCTTTAGAAGGAGAGTTTAATATTTTTAAGCAAAATAGTTCTTCAGTGACAACAGTGCAGTGGCATTTTACACAACATGTGAAATGGTATCCCTGGGAAAAGTTTGCTTCGATAGTTTCAGATAAAGTGATGAGTCCTGCAATCGAAAAGTCGCTGGATAACTTGAAAAAGTTGGTGGAGAAGTAGAACAAGTTGTGTTGTGGCTGGAAGAAATGATGACGCACAAGTGCCTGTTCCCCAAAAGCTTCTACCTCATATTTTTTGCTACAGCTAACACGCCGCGAAGTATTGTCAAAAGTTGAACCACACCGCTCCTAAACATCTTTTTATAAATATCTCCTTTTGATTGTTCTAATTTTCGATTTGAGTAAATGAATGTTGTCTTTTAAGGCTGCAACTATCTTCGTTGCTTTATAGAGGCTGCTTCCCTATTTTCAATCTTCCGTTTAACAACTTCTATGACCGCTACAACAAATGCTGCTGCTTTATCATCGGACAGATTTAGTTCTTTCCTGAATAAATCATATAGTTTTATTTCGAAGGAATTCATATTGTAAAAATAATCTTTATTTAAAATTTCTCTTTCGTAACTTTTTTTCTTTTCCGTGCAACGGCTGCTGATAATTCTATGTCAAGCTGCTGAATTACTCAAATGACGGATCATTTAGTATTAATAAAAAGTTGCCTAAAAGGAAAAGCTGCTGCTCAAAAGCAGCTCTACGCAGAATTTGCTCCAACAATGCTAGGGGTTTGTTACCGGTATACCAAAAGCGTACAGGATGCCGAGGATGTGCTGCAGGAAGGATTTGTCCGTGTTTTTAAATTTCTCCATCAATACAACAAGGAAGGTGAATTAGGTGCCTGGATTAGGCGAATTATGGTGAATACCGCGCTGAACTATTTAAAGAAAAGCCAGAAATATCAACACGATTTATTGTTTGACAAAGCTGAAATGGCAGTGATTTCAGGAGATGATCCCGAGGTTCTTCTGAATGCAAAGGAACTGGCTGAATTGATAAGGCAACTGCCAACAGGTTACCAGGCAATTTTTAATCTTCATGCCGTTGAAGGGTTTTCACATGTAGAAATAGGGCAAATGCTGGGCATCAGTGAAACCACGAGTCGCTCACAATACATGAGAGCAAGACATTTACTCATTAGCTGGATTACAAATACATCCGGAAGTAAAAATAAGGTGTATGCAAGAAAATGAATTTGAAAAAAAGATTAGGGAAAAAATGGACGAGTTGCAACTGGTTCCCGCAGAAGATGTATGGAAGAGAGTTTCGGCTAACATTCACCAGGAAAAAAGAAGGAGACGTTTTTTATTTTTCCTGCTGACTTTTACTTTTCTTGCCGGCGTTATCGGGTTGTATTTGTTTATTAACTCAAACAAAATTCAACGTTCATTCATTTCAGAAAATAATACCACATCTTCAGGCAATTCACCCCATAAAAATCAAGCTGCTTCTCAAAGTGATTCATCAAATAAAGATGAAACTGCTTCTCGACCGAATTTATTAAATGAAGATGAAACCAATTCTCAAGGTAATTCATCAAATAAAAATCACACTGATTTAATATTAGATAGATATCAAACTCAAGGTTCAAGCCTTTCCTCTAAATCAAGTAAAATGGTTGGTGGAAACGAGGTTGAAGGGACAAAAAAGAAAGAACTATTGGCGGGGTTTAATAAACGCTCGTATGTCTATGAAAGAGGAGCCGGTACAGAAACTAAGTCTGGAAGTTTTGAAGGAGCTGTATTACAAGATAAAAAGCCGGAAGCCAAAAAAACTTCCGCTCTTAACAATAGGGAAACCTCTACACCGATGGCAAAACCTTCCTCTGAGCAGTCGCCTCAAGGTAATTCTGCAAACCAATTAGATAACATTAATTCATCTTCAAAAAAAGATAGTGTCGTTGATAAACCGCCGGTAAAGGCGCTAAGAGATACTACGAAACCAACTGTAGCAGAAGGAAAACAAAACGGAAAAATAAAGGTTCGATCAGCAAAAAAATGGACCCTGGGGTTTACTGTATTTTCTGGTATATCGAATAATCTTTCCCATCTCACATTGTTTCCTGTAGCTAATACTAATTATGCAAACTCTCCTGCACAAAGTTCTACTGCTACGGGTAGTCTGCCAATAAACAAGCTTTCTTATCAAAGTGGGTTTTCTTTGGTTTTGGCATTTACTTACAAAAAAGCTTTAACTAAGTCATTCAGTTTTTCTGCCGGCCTTAATTATCATTTTGAAACTGCTACTTCACTGGTTGGAAACAGAAATAGTTCACCCCAGACTTTTTACGATGCCGGTCTTCAAAACAGTTCAACAGTAAATGAATTCTATGGTAACGGACAATCAGTGAACTATAGAAATAAGTATTATTTGATTGAGGCGCCTTTAAACCTGTCGCTTCGGCTTAACAAAAATGCGAACAAGCAACTATTACTCACTGCGGGAATTTCCCCTGCTTACCTGTTAAGCTCTAAAGCGCTGTATACAAACAGTAATCAAAATGTTTATTATGCCTCTAAAGAGCAGTTTAAAAAATGGGTGTTATCAGGGCAAACAGGTATTCAATTCACTGTTGCTAACGCACCCCGTTTCAATATCAATGCAGGACCTGAGTTTCAATACGGATTAAATAATATGGCAAAGTCGGCAACGGGCACTGACCAGCACCTTGGTTCGGTAGCACTTAAAGTAAGTATTACCCTAAAATAAAATCAAACAAAATTCCAAATATGAAAAAGATAATTATTCGCAGCAACGTTGCTATAGTGTTTTTTGCATGCATCTCACTTTTTCAAAGTTGTCTTAAAGACAGCGCAACAAAAACTTATACATTATATTCACCTGTTTACAAATCTGTAGCAGAAGTTAGAGCCGGTATAAAAAGCGATGCTCCTTCTACGGTTGGAAAGCCTGGGAAAATTGTTATTTTAGGCAACTATATTTTTTTAAACGAAGTAGACAAAGGTGTACATGTTATTGACAACACCAATCCGTCTGCGCCCGTCAACAAATACTTTATAGCAATTCCCGGCAATCTTGATTTGGCGGTAAAAGGCACTACTTTATATGCCGATCTTTACCGAGACCTTGTAACTATCGACATCAGTAATCCTTCTTCTATCCAGGTAAAAAATATTGCCAAAAACGTATTTCCCGGGCGGCGCTATTCTAACTTTTTTGTGCAGGATACAAGCAGGGTAATTGTTGACTGGATTAAAAAAGATACAACGGTCAGCGCAGATGAACAACCATCTTTTGGAGGCGTATATATGTACTTAGCCAGTTCCGTTTCCAGTGCCCCTGTTCAGTCGGCAATTGGTGTTAGCGGCTCTATGGCCAGGTTTGCTTTGGTTAGCAATTATCTGTATGCTGTAACAGATTACAGTCTTAATGTATTCGATATTTCCCAACCCGAAAATCCTGTTTTCACTAGTCAAAAAAATCTTGGTTGGCAAATCGAAACTATTTTTCCTTTCAAAGGCAATTTGTTTATCGGTTCTCAAACTGGCGTTTATATTTTTAGTACGGCCAACCCTGCCCAACCTAACCAACTCTCTATGTTTGCTCATTTAACCATGTGCGATCCCGTTATTGCTGACGAGAAATTTGCCTATGTCACCCTTCATGCCGGTACTATTTGCGGCAGCACACTCAATCAACTCAATGTTCTTGATATTTCAAATCTCGCTAGTCCGCGAAATGTAAAAAGCTATCCATTAACCAACCCTCATGGGTTGTCAAAAGATGGCAATACCTTGTTTATTTGTGATGGTGCCGAGGGTTTAAAAGTCTTTGATGCGACAGATGTAATGAACCTGAAACTATTACAAACAATAACCGGTATTAACACCTATGATGTAATTGCTATGAACAATAATGCAATCGTTGTTACTGCCAATGGATTGTACCAATACGATTACAACAACAACAAACAAGTGACATTGAGAAGTAAGATTACTTATGGCCTATAGTCTTTTTATTTTGGTACAGGCATTTGTTCTCTTATTAAACATCGTTGCGTCGCATTTCGTTCATCTGAAGTAGTACTATAAATCTTTTTTCATGCTATGCTGGTTTATCGCTCGCGGAATACGCAGAAGACGTAGAAAAATTCCAAAAAAGTTTTCCGCGCTTTCTGCGTTTTCAGGCAGGAATACTCTCTAATCTTAAAACTCCAGGATCATGGCTAAACAAAAATCAGTTACTCAAGCAGTTATCTCATACTTGATTATGGCATCCGTTCTGCTATTGTCTTTAACAACTCTTGCTCAAATTCCTAATCGGAAAATTCAGTTTAGTTCTGTTAACCAGGCCGGCTTGTTAACCGGAAGCAAAGGGGAAGCAGGAACAGTACAAACGATTAATGGAATAAAAAGCGATAAGTGTTTTGCCGGAGTAGGAGCAGGTTTCGATTTTTACAATTTTAGAACTATTCCTTTATTTGTTGATTTCAGAAGAGATTTTTCCGCAAATAAAAACACTCCTTTTGGCTACGTTGATGCGGGGGTTAATTTTCTTTCCCTAAACTCCGTTCAAAAAGAGCAACTAAATGTTCAATCGTCATCCGCCGGCTTTTATTATGATTTAGGATTAGGGTGGAAATTATCAGGCAAAAATAACCGGGCAGTTATTGTAAGTGCAGGCTACACGCTAAAGCAGGCAAAATACAAAGTATTGTCGTACAGAATCGCTCCAACTCCTCAACTGCAGTCAGAAGACTACGACAGGTATAATTATCTTTTCAGAAGAATTGTGATCAAGATTGGATTTCAATTGTGAGGGAATTATAGTTTCAGTAATCCTAAATAATTCCCGCTTTGGGGCAATAAGAATATAGTGTTAGCGTTTTAACACGATAAAGACGAGTATAAAAAAATCGAACTTTGGTAGATTGAAAGGCTATTGAGCAATCAACAAAAACAATCCAATTTGTATAACTGCCAGAACAACGACAATCAAGCTTAAAGTATTTTGAATCTTTTTTGCAGACTCAATATAATTTGACCTGCTGGAGATGATGTGACCAGCGTCAAAATAAAAGAAGTTTGCAAACTTCCAGGATCGGCTGCGATTTTTAGTAAATAAGACGATCTTGACTATCAAAACAAGCGGTATCAGGTAGAGCAAAATAAAATGCTGCTGTATCAAAAAAGATATAATTAGGTCTATCATAACTGTTGGTTTGGTTTCATGAAATTGGGCTTCAACTGTAAAACTAGTAAACAAATTGTGTTGCTGCTATCGTTTAAGGATAAATTAAGAACCATTACATTATCCTTAATATTTTTATTATATGTTGGTAGCCAAGCAACTGTCTCGATTGGTGGAGAAAAGTTAATAGCAACTTTAGCTAATATTTTTGTTAAGGATCGGAAAAAATAATAGCATCTGTTGTAAGGCACTTTCTTATGTCCATAACGCTCGCAACTTCTCCAAATACCGCAACTAAAGGTTTTCCTACTCCAAACCCTAATCCCACGTTTTCTTAAAATTCGAAACACTTCTGTTTCACTACCCCTATACAGTATTCTTATCTGTAACTTTGCCGATTAATATGTTATAATGAAGTACGAGGTTGGAGATGATATTATTGTAGTTCACAGCCAGGACGAGGGGAAGGTAATTGAGATAATTAACGACAAAATGGTGCTGATTGAGGTAAAAGGGGTGAAGTTCCCTGCGTACATGGATCAGATCGATTTTCCGTATTTCAAACGTTTTACTCAAAAAAAAGTCGTTCCTGAACAAAAAAAGCCAAAGGTTCACGTGGACCAGGTGCCGAAAGAGAAGCGGAGAGATGAGGTGAAGGTGGCAGACGGAATATGGTTAACCCTTTTTCCGAAATTTGAAACCGATCTCTTTGGAGACGATATTGTAGACAGGTTTAAAGTGTATTTAATAAATCGTACCGACCAGTCATATGAGTTTACTTATAAGCTCAATTTGCTTGGTAAAACTGACTTTGAAATTACCAGCGACGTTAACAGTTTCAAAGATTTTTATCTTCATGATATTGCTTTTGAAAGTTTAAATGACAATCCTTCATTCGATTTTGAATTTAGATTGTTGCAGCCCAATAAGTATAAAGCCGATTTTTGTGAGGCACACTATAAGGTTAAGCCGAAGCAAATGTTTCAAAAGATTGAAGAGCTGAAAGAAAAAAACCTTCCATCTATCAATCATCGCTTACTCGAAAAGTATCCCGATAAGGCTTATGTGGACGAGGGGCTGGATTTGTCTAAATTAACGTCGGCGGGATATAAAGTATACGATGCGGGTAGGGCAAGACAGCATTTAGAGCCGGCGCGAAGCGTGGTTGACCTGCACATTGAAAAGATAACTGATAATTGGAAAGGCTTAAGCAATTTCGAGATTATTACGATGCAGTTAAAGGAATTTGAGAAGTGGTACGACCTTGCAGTCGCACATCGCCTGCCTGATTTGATTGTTATTCATGGAGTAGGGAAGGGGAAGCTGAAAGATGAAATCCATGAAATTTTAAAGACTAAGAAAGAAGTACGTTATTTCGTTAATCAATATGATCATCGTTTTGGTTACGGAGCTACGGAAATATTCTTTACCCCCTAGCCCCCTGAAGGGGGAATATCACGTTTTGCTGTTGAAATTATTTGGGCAATACCTACAATAGCGAAAAATGATAAAAGCTCAATAGTAAAACCAAAGATGAACGGAATGCGTCGCAACGATGTTTAATCGGAGAAAAAAAGCTGGTACCAAAAAAATCAACCGCTTTTGCTTTAGTTTAAGTTCTTTAAATATTAATCAAATTCCTTAAGCCCCTTTAGGGGTTTGGGGTATCTTCTTTAGGGGTTTGAGGTTACCAATCGTGCTATCGCCTCTGCACAGCAGGGGAGGAAAGTCCGGACAGCATAGAGCAATCTACCGGTGAATAGCCGGCTTCTCGTCTCCGGACGGGAAAGAGACAGTGCCACAGAAAATAACTGCGGTATTTTCAGCCCTTCCTTTTCGATGGGTTGGGGAGGCCGCAAAGGTGAAAATGTGAGGTAAGAGCTTACAGCATCTACAAGTAATTGCAGGTGGGGGTAAACCTTAGATGCTGAAATGCCATGTATAGGATTGGTTTGAGAGCTGCTCGTTCAATTTCGCCCACGCGAGGCCATCCAGGGTAGGCAGAAACAGGTGTTCAGTAATGGGCATCGCAGATAAATGATAGCCTTTGAACAAAATCCGGCTTATGAGTTGGTAAACCTTGAACCCCTACAGAAGCTAAAACAGTCCCGGCAATTTGTTTTGCAGGGACTATTTTTTTGCATGCAAGTTATCTGAGTACGACAGCGGCTATCGGAAAGAAGCGCTGCTTGGGGAAATGAATTGATAAAATGTCTTACCGCTTTACTTTCTCCTCTTTTTCGTCGAAGCTAAATACAAACGAGCCATTGCCTGCTATTAGAAAATATACCAGTAAAAGCAATACGAGTATTGAAATTATTAATTCTGAATAGGGCCTCAGAACGTCGTGAGAAAAATTAACAAAAATGATTGCACCGAGTAAAATAGGGATTTGAATCAGACAGGCAAAGCGTGTAAAAGCACCTAAGGTGAGGAATATGCCGCCAAGAATATGAGCAAAAACAATATAGTGACCGAGCATTACAGTGAAAAAAGAACCGTAGGAAAGATGACTGGAAATGAGCTCGTTCATCGCACCCATATTACGCAGGAAATCAATTCCTTTATAACATAGAAAGATACCTAATCCTATGCGGACAATGTCTACCCACCGGGGATGATGAGTGTCGCCCCAATGCTCGATGCGTTCGATGTTATTCATATGACAAGTTTTACGTTAAAAGAACTATTACTAAGATACTTTAAATTTAAAACATTTTCATATAATACCGTATACTTTTGAAACAGAATTTAATTATCAAAATTTTGATTCTATAATTTCGGCTTTTTATAATATTATCCTACTTTTGCAGCCAATTATAGGAAAATAAAAAATTGGTGTCTATTTAAACAATTCGAGATGTCTTTAACAACAGAGAAAAAAACGAGCATTTTTACTGAATTTGGTGGTGGAGCGAAAAATACAGGTTCTATTGAAGGACAAGTAGCTTTATTAACTGAACGTATCAGCCAAATTTCAAAACATTTACAAGCAAATAAAAAAGATTTTTCTACCCACCGCGGTTTAATGCAAATGGTTGGTAAGCGTAAAAGCTTGCTTACTTATCTACAGAGGCACAATCTGCAAGGTTATCGCGGATTGATCGAGAGACTGGGCTTAAGAAAATAATTTTTTCCTTATGATATTAGCTATTCCCAACTGATAATTTACACAGTTGGGAATAGTTTTTTGTGTTTGTGCCATTTTGGTCAACCATTTTAATTATTAACCGGAACAGCGGCGTTATTGTCCTTCTCTTTTTTGTACTGCTGTTCAGCACTCAAACATTGTTATCTATATGTTATCTCAACCTATTAACGTTACTTTCGATATCGGCGGTGGCCGCGAAGTAACCATTGAAACCGGAAAATTAGCTCGTCAGGCTGATGGTGCTGTCACCGTTCGGCAGGGCAATTGTATTTTATTAGCTACGGTGGTAGCAAATCGTGAAGCCCGCGAAGGTCAAGACTTTTTTCCTTTATCGGTAGATTACCAGGAAAAGTTTGCTTCTGCTGGTCGTATTCCCGGCTCTTTTTTCAAAAGAGAAGCAAGATTGAATGATTATGAAATCCTAACAAGCCGCTTGATTGACCGTTCACTGCGTCCATTATTCCCAGAGGATTATTTCTGTGAAGTTCAGGTTTTAGTTAGCCTTATTTCAAGTGATCCTGAAGTGATGCCTGATTCACTAGCTTGTCTTGCTGCCTCATCGGCCTTGGCTGTTTCTGATATCCCCATTAAAGAAATTATTAGCCAGGCAAAAATTGCCCGCGTTGACGGTCAAATTGTAATTAATCCGACCCGTTCAGAATTAGAAAAAGCTGAGTTTGAATTTATTATAGCTGCTACTGAGAAAAACCTGATGATGGTTGAAGGTGAGGCTAAAGAGTGTTCTGAAGAAGATTTGGTGAATGCATTGCAAACTGCACACGATGCTATCCGGGTGCATATCAGAGCACAGCAAGAACTGAGAAGTAAGGTTGGTGTACCGGGAGTTAGAGAGTATGCTAAACCTGAGCAAAGCGAAGAAATTAAGCAAAAAGTCATTGATTTTGCCAAAGATAGAATTGGACTTGTTGCAAGAAGCGGCTCAAGCAAACATGCAAGAAGCGAAGCTTTTAGCACTATAAAAAATGAATTAATTGCAAGCCTTGGTGAAGAAGCAACAGATGTAGAAAAGAAGCTTGCTAAGAAATATTATGCAGACCTTCAGTGGGAGGAAGTAAGAAACATGATGCTTGAAGACAGGGTAAGGCTTGACGGTCGTGGTCTTGAAGATGTTCGTGTATTAACTATGGAGGTGGATCCTTTGCCAACACCACATGGTTCTGCCTTGTTTACTCGTGGTGAAACTCAATCTCTTACAACGGTTACCTTCGGTACTAAACTAGATGAATTGCTAATTGAAAGTGCTGCTAAATCTGATTACAGCAATTTCATTCTTCATTATAATTTTCCTCCGTTTTCAACAGGAGAGGTTAAGATGATGCGAGGTGTTGGACGCCGTGAAGTAGGTCATGGTAACCTGGCAATGCGGAGTTTAAAGCAAATGATGCCTGGCAATGATTATCCTTACACGGTACGTGTGGTGAGTGATATTCTTGAAAGTAACGGGTCATCATCTATGGCTACTGTCTGTGCCGGTTCACTTGCCCTTATGGATGCCGGTGTACCTATTCAAAAACACGTTAGTGGTGTTGCAATGGGATTGATTACCCGCGAAGATGGGAAATACGCTATTCTTACCGATATCCTTGGTGATGAAGACCATCTTGGTGATATGGACTTTAAAGTTACCGGTACCCGTGATGGAATTTGCGGCGTGCAAATGGACATTAAAGTCGATGGACTAAGCATGGAAGTAATGACCCAGGCGCTTGAACAAGCGCGTCGTGGTCGTCTTCACATACTCGATGCAATGTATGCGTGTATGCCTGCTGCCCGTCCTGAGGTTAAACCGCATGCACCAAGAATGGAGAAACTGTTTATTGATAAAGAATTTATCGGTGCAGTTATCGGGCCGCAAGGTAAAGTGATACAGGAAATACAACGTGAGACTGGTACTACTATCAATCTTGAAGAGGTTGGTAATGTAGGCGAGGTAAGTATCTTCTCACCTGTAAAAGAAGGTGTGGATAAAGCGGTAGCTTGGATTAAGAGCATTGTAGCGGTTCCTGCCGTAGGAGATGTGTATGAAGCAACTGTAAAAGGAATTAAGGAATTTGGTGCTTTTGTTGAATTCATGCCAGGCAAACAAGGTTTATTACACATTAGTGAAATAAGCTGGAAGCGTCTGGAAAGTATGGAAGGTGTACTGAATGAAGGTGATGTGGTAAAAGTAAAATTGATTGGACTTGATCCTAAAACAGGTAAATTCAAATTGAGCCGTAAGGCCCTGATGCCAAAACCTGAATTTCAACAACCAAGAGAACAACAACAAGGACAAGACAGGAGACAAGGTTTTGATAATAACAGAGGATAGTTTTCACATAAATTGAATAAATAAAATGGCCTGTTTACAGGTCATTTTTTATTTATGTGTTCAAGCAAGAGGGAGTTCCTATTGCATCGGGAACTCGATTAATCAATAATTGGCTTACTTTTTTAGCAAGTAATACAGCTTGTTTTTTCACTTTATACCTTGTTAAATGGAAATCATTTTAAAATACTTTAGCGACTTTGATGAAAAGCAGTTGAGACAGTTTGCTGCATTGGAAGAAGTATATAAAGAATGGAACACCAAGATTAATGTTATTTCCCGTAAAGACATAGACAGGTTATACGAGAAGCATGTTTTGCATTCGCTGGCTATAGCTGCTGCTATACAATTTGAACCAGGGACACAGATCATTGATATTGGTACAGGCGGTGGTTTTCCCGGCGTTCCATTAGCTATTTTTTTTCCGGAAGTCCGATTTCATTTAGTTGACAGCATAGCAAAAAAACTGAAGGTTATAAATGAAGTTTCCGCAGCAATTGGATTAACAAACGTAACAACCCAACATACACGGGCCGAAGAAATCAAAAACAGGCAATTTGATTTTGCCGTGTCGAGAGCTGTAGCACCATTAAAAGATTTATGGAAATGGGCATACCCGTTAATTAAAAAAGGCAACAAACAAGAGCTACCAAATGGACTTATATGTCTCAAAGGTGGAGACCTTGTTCAGGAAATTGCAGACAGCCCGGTAAAACCAAGGATGATTCCAATAGACGAAATTTTTCAGGAAGAGTATTTTAAAGAGAAGTACCTGCTGCACGTGAGCAAGTAACTATCTCTGTTAGTAAAAAGCTCGTTTACTCCGCCCTTCTCTTTTTCTTTTCTCCTCCTTTACCTCTGCCCTTTGTAATCAATTTAGTTTTCGGCTTTGCAACGACAACACTCTCTTCATTTTGTTCGTCAACTTCAGGTTTGAGCACCCAGTCGAAATCAAGTTGACGTTTTGCTAAATTTGCAGACACTACTTTTATAAAAACCTTATCTCCCATTCTAAATCTTCGACCGCTTCTGCGCCCTACAAGGCTATAGTCAGATTCTGCCAAACGGAAATCATCATAATCGGAAAGGCCGGTAATGGAAACGAGGCCTTCGCATTTATGTTCGACCGTTTCAACCCAGAAACCAAAACCTGACACTCCGCTGATAACTCCCACGAACTCTTCCCCTATATGCTCTTTCAAAAATTCTACCTGTTTGTATTTGTTTCCGGCTCTTTCGCAATCCATTGCGCTGCGCTCCATTTCGCTGCAATGTTTACATTTCTCTTCCATCTTTTTGTCGAAAACAGGAGCGCCTTCAAGACAGCTTTCTAAAACTCTATGCACCATTACATCAGGGTAGCGACGAATAGGTGAAGTGAAGTGACAATAAAACTCAAACGACAAACCGTAGTGGCCAATGTTATCAGCAGAATAAACCGCTTTCGCCATTGTACGAATACCTAAAGATTCGAGCACATGTTGTTCCGGTTTACCTTTTACGTCTTCAAGCATCTGGTTAAAACTCGACGCTATTTTCTCCGGCGTAGAGGTATCGAACTTGTGACCGTATTTTGCGGCAAAAGCAATAAAAGGAGTGAGCTTTTGCTCGTCGGGTACGTCGTGAATTCTATAAGGAAAAGGAACTTCTTTTTTATTCACTTTAACCTTCGATACATATTCTGCTACAGTCTTATTTGCAAGTAGCATAAACTCTTCAATCAACTGGTGGGCTTCTTTGCTTTCTTTTACAACAATCCCAATAGGTTTTCCTTTTTCATCCAGTTTAAAGCGAACTTCTGTTGATGAAAAGTTGATGGCTCCCTGGTTAAATCTTGCAGCCCTAAATCCCTGCGCCAAATCATTCAGCAACAAAACTTCATCACTATAAGTACCTTCTTTCTTTTCAATTATTTCCTGTACATCTTCATAAGAATACCTGTGGTCGCTATGAATAACAGTTCTTCCTAACCAAAAGTCTTTTACGTTACCTTTTAAATTTATTTGAAAAACGGCGGAAAACGTAAGCTTATCTTCATGGGGTCTCAATGAACAAAGCTCATTTGAAATCCTTTCCGGCAACATTGGGTTTACCCTGTCAGGAAGATATACTGAAGTAGCTCGTTGATAAGCATCATCATCTAAAACAGAACCGGGAGTTACATAATGACTTACATCGGCGATGTGTACTCCTATTTCATACAAGTCCGCTTTCAGTTTTTTGATTGATATAGCATCATCAAAATCCCGCGCATCAACCGGGTCGATCGTAAACGTGAGCACATCTCGCATGTCCTTACGTTTTTTTATTTCGGATGCAGATATCGCATCGGGCAATCTCATTGCCTCTTCCATCACATCGTCTTCGAACACCAATGGAAAACCATTTTCAACCAGTATAGTCTTCATTGCGATGTCGCTCTCATGCTCTGCAAGCAACACCTGAACTACTTCTCCTTCAGGTTTTTTATTTGTTGTATCCCATTTTGTAATTTTTGCAAGCACCCGGTCCTTATCCTTAGCTTCATTTAATTTATCCAAAGGAATGTACAAGTCAGGCATCGGCTTATCCGTGTCAGGGATAAAAAATGCATAATTTGAACTTAGTTGAATATGGCCAATAAATTCACTTTGTTTGCGGCTTACTATCTCTGTTATCCTGCCTTCTCTTTTACCGTTGTTCAAATTTTCCCTCGTCACTTTCACCCTCACAGTGTCTCCGTTCAGAGCGGTGTTGAAATCATTAGGACGGACGAAAACATCTCCTTCCTCACCGCTGGTAACCACGTAACCTACTCCGCTACGTGTAATCTCAAGCACACCTTTAACCAAACCTGCATCCTGCTTTTTTCCACGTGACGACTTGTCTTTTTTACTCATATTTATTGTTGACTTGATACTTATCTATAAAAGTATTTACAATATTATCAAATTGTGTGCCCCTGCCTTCCAGAAACTTATGCTGTATGGGCAGCACATATACATCCAATGCAGTTAGGGAACCATCAAATTTCAGTAACCTAACTGCATCTTTCTCTGTCGTGAGGATGATTTTTTTATCAGCCTGAATTTCGTTAAACTTACTTTTTATTTCTGTCAAATCATCGATGGTAAAAATATGATGGTCAGAAAAAGATAATTGGTAATAGGTTTTAGAATGTTGCAACAGGTGTTTTTTCAAAGGGGCAGGATTGGCAATACCACATACCAGTAATACTTCGTCATCTAAAGAAATTGGTCTTTTATCATGAGTGCTGATATGATAAAGTTCTCCGTATTCTATCGTTGTAAAAAACACTTCCTGCTTTGGCAACGGTTTTATTTCGTTCCGAATCCCATCCATTTCTTCAGCAGAAATATCAGCAGGACATTTAGTTACAACAATAATGTCTGCTCTCTTATATGATAACCTTTGGTCTCTTAAATCCCCTGTAGGCAAAAAAAAGTCGCGTGTAAACAAATTTGAGTATTCAGTAAGCAGAATATTTAAACCGGGTTTTATCCATCTATGCTGAAAAGAGTCATCGAGGATAATAACATTTGTTTCTGGCCGGTCATGTAATAACTGCGGAATAGCCACGATACGTTCTTCACCTACTGCAACTGCTACATTAGGAAATCTGCGGTGAAACTGCATTGGTTCATCGCCTATTTCCAAGGCTGTTGTTTTAGGATGAGCTAAAGCATACCCTTTTGTTTTGCGTTTGTATCCCCTGCTTAAAGTGGCCACTTTATATTTCGAATGCAAAAGCTCTATCAGGTATTCAACCATCGGCGACTTACCGGTCCCACCGACAGATAAATTGCCAATGCCTATAATAGGTAAATTAAAAGCTACAGAGTTATAGATGTTTTTATCAAACAAATAATTTCTAACAATTACAGCTAAACCATAAATCAGGGAGAAGGGAAAGAGAAGAATTCGAAAAGATTTAAGCAGGTAGAAATTAAAATTCATAGATTTTGTGAGGAGTGATACAGTAATTTAAAGGTACATCATATTGATTTCTATCCTCTATTTTGTCAACTGGTTCAAAATATGAAAAGCCGATTGTAATAACATCTTCCCTGCACTTTTTTAGAAACCTGTCATAAAAACCTTTGCCATAACCAACCCGGTAACCCTCTTTATCAAATGCTAGTAATGGAACAAATACCAAATCAATTTCTTCAGCAGCTATTTCTTCTCCTTCTTCAGGTTCGGGAATCATAAATTTGTTTTCAACAAAATCGGTTTCATCATGAACCAAAACTGCCTGCATTTCCTTTGTTTCAAAATTAACCAGGGGAAAGGTGACCTTTAAACCAGGAATAGCATGTTCTAAATACCGGGTATAAAGAAGGGTGTTCATCTCATTGTGATGTTCCAACGGCCAATAACTCATCAACACCTCTATTGTGTTATCAAAAGCAAGGTTTTGCAATTGTATTAACAGCAAATCGTCCATCTTCATTCTTTCGCTCGCCAGCAATTCAAGCCTTT
>Ga0181466_1000338_pt1 | contig 17562 bp, 15 predicted proteins | sample InSIn4gowninarea_FD_119078 | JGI IMG/M metagenome (GOLD analysis project Ga0181466, IMG submission 119078) | Clean room microbial communities from NASA Spacecraft Assembly Facility at Jet Propulsion Laboratory, Pasadena, California, USA -... ... | reverse complement strand
CGGCTAGTTCGGAAAACTTTATCGTTCTCAAAAAAGTTGGAAAATCACATTGGAGCAATCTGGTTGTTCATCCACCACTACAATGCTTCTCTTCCTATACGCTCATCCTTTCCTATTTAGGACTACCTAAATCTACTCCCTTCGCTTTCAGAAACGCATCAACTTCTAAGCGAGTGGACATACCTAGCAACTCTCGGACTTTACCAATGCTAATCGAGCCTTCTTGATACGCTGCGATCGCTAGCATTTCTAGTAATTTTCGTTCTAGATTGCCCCATTTTGTCTCTAAGGAACAAGCAATATCATCAGGTAGAGCAATTTGAATTTGCATAAATTTCTACTTTAATATCTGTCTTTGTATTGTATTGCGGTAGCTAGAGACTCGCGATCGCACTCCTGCCAATTACACACACTCTTGCGATCGCACTCCAGTTACTACATCCAAACAAAGCGATCGCACCCCAGTTATTCCATTCAAAGAAGGCGATCGCACCTCAGTTACTCCATCCAAAAAAGGCGATCGCGCTTTCATATTTTTGAATTTATCCAACTAGTAGGGGTGGGTTTTCCAAAGGAGTTGATTTTATAACAGATATGCCGATCGAACCCGCCCCTACATAATTCTTGACTAATAACAGCTGTATTCCTACCTGAAAAAACATAAACTTTTTGTCTTTTGTTCCCTAGCTGTGTATATGTACTGAATTTTGCTTAAAGGTGATAGGAATTGATTTGGACGTGGGTAAGTTACTTGTAACAGACCAACAGAGTCACGCTTTAACCCCTCTAGGAGACTACACTCATGAAGACCGAACTCAAAGTTAAATTCCTACAACACCTGCTGAACAAGAAAAAGGAAGACCAGGGCTTTACCCTAATTGAACTCCTCGTCGTCGTCATTATCATCGGAATTCTAGCCGCCATTGCTCTGCCCAACTTCCTCAACCAGACTGCTAAAGCCAAACAATCAGAAGCTAAACAAAATATTGGTGTAATCAACCGCACTCAAACTGCATATCGGGTTGAAAATAGTTCGTTTGCTAACAGCTTTGATACTTTAGCCATTGGTAGTCTTTCAGGTACCACTGGTGCTTCTACTACCAACTACTCGTATACCATTTCTGGCGGCACTGATACCGCCTCTATTATTGGCGTAGCTAGGGATACCTCCCTTAAAAGCTATTTTGGTGGAACCTCTAAATATAACAACGCTGCTAGCCAAAGCGTAATGAGTAGTGTTATGTGCGAGGCTACTACTCCTGGTACGGCTGCCCCAACTGCACCTACTATTACTAGTAGTACTGCTCCTCCCTGTCCTACTAGTGGTTACACTTCTCTTAACTAATAGCTCTTACTAGCAGATGAGTGAAAAAATTTTTGCTTCCATCTGTTTAGAAAATTTTAGCAATTTAAAGATGAGCTATACATAGCCACTTAGGTTAACTAAAAAGCACCTTAAGACTCAGCCCTTATTGGCTATGTCCTTAAGAAGAAACACTAAAACATGATGGGAATAGAATTTTTTTTGGGTAACCTAATAAGGGTTACCCAAATTTTTAGGTAGGAAATTGGTTTTTATTAATGTTAGATGCTAGAGCAATGAGTTTGCAGCACCCTAGTCAAACACTTCTTCTAAAAGGCGAATACGATAAAGCACTCAGTCTTTGCGAGCAGGCTATTGAAACTGAGCCTGATGCCATGAACCATTACTGGTATTCGGGGCTAGCTTATCTCTTACAAGGTCAAGAAGAAGCAGCCCAAACTACGTGGTTGTTGGCAATGTCTCAGGGGACTCCTGAAAACATGGAGCAATGGGCGCAAGAACTGAATCAGATTCTCGATAGCGAAGCACAAAGACAAGCAGAGCTTAACAATCATCAAACTGCTTGGTTAATTCGCCAACACTTGAGGGAGATATTGCCAAATGAAGTAAATAATCTCCTCAATTTACTTCTTCTTTCGCTGACTCTAAACAACTTCACTCCTGAATTATTACAAGATTGGCAAGTAGCAGAACTTCTAGAGCAAAGTTCGCCAGAAGTAGTAAACACCGATCTGCTTTTACAAGTACTCAAAAAGATTCTTGAATTTCCGGCAGAAGAAACTTTAGCTTTTGTTGCAGCGTGTTTGTCTCTCAACGAAGATTTTCTAGGTATTGTTGTATCAGTTGCGGTTAAAATTGCTTACCAATACGCTCAACCTGGTTTTGCCGCTAAACTAGCTGAGCTATGTCTTAATTTCAAGCCAGATCATTCAGGAGCCTTGCAACATTTATCCTGTTTTTATACAAATGCAGGAGATTACCAGCGAGGGATTGAAGCAGCCAAGGGATTCTATCACAACTGCCAAACTTGTGATTGGCAAGTATTAGGAAATTATCTCATCCTTCGCGCCCTCTTAACTGCTAGTGCTTGGCAGGAAGTAGGAGAATTTGCTCAACGCCATGAATTACTTTTGTCCCAGATTATTCAAGAGCAACCCGACAATTTGGATAGAGGTGGCAATCTTGCTATGATAATTGCTCCCTTTTTCTTGCCTTATCTCCAAGATAATCTTCAAAAAAATCGTTGGTTACAAAATCAAGTCGGTCAACTGTTTCAAAAAAATGCCAGATCTCTTCATCCTGATTCAGTAGAGTTTAATTACTCTAATTTAAAGCAAACATCCAGACCTATAAAAATTGGTTACATTGGCTATAATTTCCGAATGCATTCAGTTGGTTGGTTATGCCGTTGGTTATTTGAATACTACGAGCGAGAATCGTTTATTACTAACATCTACTGTATAAATCAAAATCTAGAAGATAGATTTACCCAAACTTGGTTTGCAGATAAGGTTAATACTACCTATAGTTTTGGGCTGAATGATGCCCCAGCTATTGCCGAGCAGATTAGAAAAGACGAGATAGACATCCTAGTTGACCTCGACAGCATCACTTTAGATACTACTTGTGAAGTGATGGCAATGAAGCCTGCGCCAGTGCAAGTTGCTTGGCTGGGGTGGGATGCTTCTGGGATTCCAGCCATTGATTACTTTATTGCTGATCCCTATGTACTGCCAGAAGATGCTCAAGATTATTACCAAGAAAGAATTTGGCGATTGCCACAAACCTATGTAGCTGTAGATGGTTTTGAAGTAGCGACACCAACTCTCCGTCGCGATCGCTTAGAAATTCCTCATGATGCGGTCGTCTATCTCAGCGCTCAAAGTGGTCACAAACGCCACCCAGATACAATTCGTCTCCAATTGCAAATTATTAAGGAGGTTCCTAATAGTTATTTTTTGATTAAAGGGGTAGCAGATGAGTTGGCAGTCCAAGAGTCTTTTTCTCAAATAGCAGCAGAAGTAGGGGTCGATTTGGGACGGCTAAAATTTCTACCTAGAGATCCTAATGAGATAGTGCATCGCGCTAATTTAGCTATTGCTGATGTTGTCTTAGATACCTATCCTTTCAATGGAGCTACCACAACTTTGGAAACTCTCTGGATGGGTATTCCATTAGTTACATGGGTAGGGCAGCAATTCGCAGCGCGTAATAGTTATGCCTTTATGATGAATGTTGGGGTAACTGAAGGTATTGCCTGGACAGATGAAGAATATGTTGAGTGGGGAATTAGACTTGGTAAGGATCAAGCTTTGCGGTGGCAAATTATGGGAAAACTGAGAGCATCGCGGCAAACATCGCCTTTATGGAATGCTCAACAATTTACCCGCGAGATGGAAAAAGCTTATAAGCAGATGTGGCAAAGGTATGTTGAGGGATAATTCCAAATCGCTCTAGAAAACGCTCGATAATTTGCAACTCTGTTCGATTACGACACCCAACAACGAGTTCCACTTGGGTAATGGTGCTGGCTGCTAGGGTTGACTTTTGCGCTGCTGTTTCAAGCTGAACAACAGCTACCTCCACAGCACGTCCAGCATCTATTAAAACATCGGTATCTACCAAGATGTGCTGCACCATTTCAAGTTCGCCACTCTGAGGAACGAGTGGTGCGAACCCACTGGGTACTGTCTTGCATATCTTCTCGGTCTTGCCAAAGACCAATGAAGGGATCTGAGCGCAAATCTTTTTGTTTTGGCTGTCCTAGAGATTGCGACTGGTTATAGCGCTGCTCTAAAAAGGTAATAAAGTCAGCAACTAACGCTTGTGCATCGGGAGGCAAGGTTGTAAATTGCTGCCAGATATCTTGGTATTCCATAATTCAACATCAAAGTGAAATCTAAGTTCATTTTGACACCTTGAAGCTCTCTAACTTATAACTTGTTTAACAGATTTATCTAGTTTACAGGATGGTATATTTTCTGCTTTTACCTGAGCGATCGCTTCTTTGTTTTCATTCTCTAACACAATTCGAGCTTTGATTTGAGGTAACAAAGCTTCCCACTGTATTTCACCCAACTGTCCGACAAAAGAAATTTCTAGACCTCCTTCGGAAACATCTAAATCTTCCTGCATCAGCAGATTCATACTTACACTAGAGAAAATCAGGGCAGCTTCCTCATCAGAAATGTTTCCGTTTTGAACTAATAGCGTCATTTGGCTGCTATCAGGATGAGTGGCGATCGCTCTAATTACTTGTTCCAGTTCAGAACATAGTACTTCTTCAGGTTGTGACCAATCTGGAAAGATAATTAAATTAATATCTCTCAGATTTAGCGGTAGGAGAGTTGCTTCAACCAAGGCAGAACTAACTGTTTCTGCCATTTTTGACCATGAGAACTTTTTGGCTTGTTTCAACCCAGCAGCAATTAATGAATTGCGAACCAGCGGTTTTTGTACTTCACAAAGTACATTTGCTAGTCCATCCACATCCTCATCATTAACGTATAATGCTGCTTCTCCAGCAACTTCTGGAATGGCTCCATTGGGACAAGTAATGACTGGACACCCACAGGAGATCGCTTCCAACACAGGTAAGCCGAAACCTTCATATTTTGAAGGATAAACTAGCGCTACAGCACCAGAATAAGCAATGCTCAACTCTTCGTCACTGAGTTGCAGCGTATGAAAAGTGCTACCCGACGTATATGCTCTAAAATTAGTATCCGATACAAAGCCGCTTCCCGTACAGATAATATCAAAGCCTTGTTTGCTGTAGAGTTGAGCAAAAGCCTTGAAGAACAAAATACTATTTTTATAACCATCGCCAGCACCAACCAAGAGAAAGTATGGTTTTGAAATACCGTATTTCGTCTTAAACCAAGTAATTTTTTCAGGACTAGCTGGTGAGAATATTTGATGACTCACTCCATTTTGGGCAACTATTACAGACTCTAAGGAGATACTTGGAAAAAACTTAACGAGATCCCGCGCTGTATTTTCTGAAACCGCAATATATGCAGATGCGTGTTGAATGCCATAATGCTTTTCTCGCCACATGGGATGATTCAGCTCTGCTCCCATTAGTTCTGGAATCATGTCATGAGCCAGGAATACAGATGGCGTTGATAGAGGGGTTGTGTAGTAACTAGAGATAAATAGATCAGCACTTTCTTCATCGCATACTTGCTGTAACATTTCGCGGTCAGCGTCGGTTCTGTTATAGTCATAAGCTGGCAAGGAGTGATAGCGTATACCAGAAATTTTGGGAGCAGTTCTAGCCCTGTCAAGAACGAGGATATGCTTAGCGAAACCATTATTTACCCATTCTTCCAGCAAGGATTCCCATACACGAGCGATTCCCGTTTTATAAAGTTGAAAAAATACACCATCAACGATAATATTCAAAGACGAATTTTCTATCTTTACAGGTTGTCCGTGCAACTCTTCTAGTTGTAAAAATCGCCAAACGTCACTTTTCCCTTCACTTTGAGCGATCGGTACTATACCGCATGAGCTAACCTTATTAACCTGCGTTGTATCTTTAACCCACGAGAAATACTCACGTAATAGCACGGGAAAACGAGTTTGTGCTTGCAACTTCTGCCATTGAGAAACTGCATTTTTATATCCATAGTATTGTTCTTTGAATTGCAGTTGTTCTAGTGTTACATATGCAAAATGCTGAAAAATTAAACCTAGATTTTCCGTCTCTTCATGCGAAAAAGGGTTGGCCGACGCTATATCTCTCCATTGACCATTTGATAAAGGTTCGGCTAGTTTAGGAGGTTCATGAGCTACCCAAACTGAGCCTGGTTTATATCTCCAAGTACGCACCCACTCTTGTTGAGGATTTTGAGCATAACAGTTACGAGTGCTAATAATCAGGTCTTTACCAACAAAATACCAGCACCAATAGAAAGCAGCGGTCTTCTCAGGGTCATTAATAAACATTTTGCGAGCAGTTAAAATATGCTCAACTGTCCACAATTCATCTGCGTCTACTTGCCACAGCAAGCATTCCTCATTAATGTTTGCTAGTGGAGCATTTACCATCTCACATTTTCCATCCCAGAAAACCCCCTTGGGCTTGCGATAAACTGTAACATTTTTGGGATATAAACGCGCTAGTTCATCTAAATATTCTGTCGTGCCATCATTGCTGCATCCATTGCGATGAACTTCGTCAGTGATACATCCCCCATTACGTAGGCTCCACGCAGTATCATGTTTCAAATCAGCTACACCTTCAATGATATGCCAATGCCATTGGAAGGGGAGTTGTTTGAAAACATCAATGTGGTATCGGATGAAAGGCTCACCGTTAAGAACTATAGTGAAAAAGTGAATCGGGAGAGCAGGAGATGGATGAATTATAGAATTATTCGTTTTCTTGAAAATAGCATATCCATTACGTAGAAAGAAATTTTGAGTTACCAAGGTATAGTTTGAATCTGCAAGGAGCCTCCGGTAATTTTTGTAGTTTTTAAAGGTTTTAATATCATCAAGCAGGATAAATCTTGCTCCATATACTTCGTCTAGCTCAACATTACCAGTAAATTCAGAACCATCAATTAATACCAAATCAAAAAAATTGACTTGATTTTCTTGCTTAATTTTTTTGATGCCACTCTGGGTAACTCCCGAATTTGCTACATATTCAATATTCTGGCGAAGCCAACCCAAAATTGTATCAAGTGGGTAATGATTTAGAGATGTTTGATGGTTGTTATAGAATTCTACAACTTCATTTTCATTAGGAAACTCTTCTAGCGCAACAGATGAAGAGTTATAGCACTTAACAAAAAAATCATTAGCATAGCGCTTTTGCAGTTCAGCGAATCGAGGCGTTAAAGCCTCAATGCAGAATAAGGTTGGTTTGTTTAGATTTTCTCGAATGCCTGTTACAAAAGCCTCGGTGCTTCCCTCTCCAGTCGACGAGCCAATTTCTAGAACTGTCTTGATATTCTCTTCTCGTGCCAGTTTTTGAATGGCGTAGAAAAAATCATCATTTTTTATTTCTGGCGGAATGATGTAATTTTCTACTAACCTTTGGGTTTGTTGCGCTTTAGTAAGTTCATTCTTCTGAAACCAAACTCCTGTATAGTCAATTTCGTGAAGGGCAAAAGACTTACCTCGAAGACGCTCAAAGTCATGTATTGCTTTTTTACAACCTTCCCAGTGACCATAATCATCTACTTGAATAATCCCGTCTGGAACAACACTGTCATAAAGTGTGTTGAATATATCCATTGTAGATTTATACCAATCTCCATCAGCGTGTAGGAAAGTTATACTACCTATCTCTTGCTCATACTGAGGTAAAGTTTGAGCAAATAACCCCTGAACAGGTATGACAAGATCTCTAACTTTCAATAATTGACAGATTTTGTCTAAATTTTCACTAATTGGAGCTTTTAAACTCCCTACTCCAAAATCAGTCATATTCGCAGGAATACCGTTGTAGCGATCAACTTCAGTAGGATCTGGCATTCCTTCAAAAGTATCAAAAGCGTATAATAGTCGTGGGCGTAAACTGTAACGCTGAATCACGAATGCTAAAAGCGCTGCTGATCCTCCTTTGTAAGTTCCGCACTCAACAAAGTTTCCAGGAATATCATTTAAACAAACTTGCTTTGCTAGGGAATAGAGTGAAAATAAACGCGCTTCACTTAACAGAGTGTAGGGTTGGAGAGCGTTAAAAATATCTTGCAATTCTGCTTCTGATAAATCTTTTGGTCTACCACTCACGGGATAATGTTGCAAATGCTTTGGTAATTCCCAATTAACTTTTGGATCGGGTTGATGTATAATTGGCTCAACATTGCCCCGCCAAGCAGCCCCCATAATTTGCATAGTTTGGTAGACCATTGTGTTCCACCCTCTTTGCTTCAAATAGTCCAAACCTTGAGCTACATCCGGTGAAGCAAGATCGTGAAATAGAATTAAAGCGTCTGATTCTGCCAATTGCTCACAGACAATAGCATCATTTAAAGGACTAGGTGCGTCATGATTTCCATCAATGAAAATTAATGGCCACCTACGTTGGAGTTGAGATGCTATCTCTTCAACTTTTTGTGGACTGAAACCAGCTATTAGATTAACTGAGCCAAGAACACCAGACGCTCTAAGTGAACTGCTTATACTTTCATAAAATTCAGGTCTTCCTAGCAACGGATCTACTATGTCTAGCTCAACTCCTGCTAGTGCTAAATGGCAAGCTGACCAACCAAGCCAGCAACCAATTTCCAGAGCTTTCTTACCTTTAAATTTGAGAGCAGTATTGTAAAGAATATGAGCTTCATCTCGACTGAGAAATCCAACAGTGGGTTGCCGCTTATCCACATACCAGTTATGAGAAACCTCCCGACGCAGGTAAGGCCAAGGACAGGTGCTGGTATCTCCAACAATCATATTTGGAAAGCATTTGTCAGGCAAAACTATTGAAAATCCAGGTGAAACATAATCTCCAACTGGTAGTAAAACACGTTCAATAACTTCGACAGTTTCTTTTACCATTCGTTCTTCCTTAAACATCTCTTCCGCTCGTTTTTTACAAGCCTGACCAATCGACTGACGCAATTCGGAATTAACAAACCAAGCTTGAATTGTTGTTACTAACTCTGTAATAGTAGTTTGTGGCTCAACTTTCGGATCGGTAAGTAATTTTCCAGTATTATCTAGTTCTTCAGGTATTCCGCTTACTGCTGAAGCAATTACTGGTAATCCCTTTGCCATTGCCTCCATAATGCACAATGGCATTCCTTCTAATTCTGAAGGCAAAATAAAAATGTCACTGGCATCAAGCCAATCTTGAATATCCCAACGTTGTCCTAAAAGCTTGACTTGGCTACTTACTCCTAGTTGCTCAATTGCTTCCTTAAGTTGTGCTTCTAAATTACCAGCACCTGCCCAAACAAAATAAAGTTTATCCCAAGTTTCGCTTTGCTTAAGTTGCTTAATTGCTTCCAACTGATACTGGTAGCCTTTCACTGCTTCCAAACGAGCAGCCGTGAAGCAAACTACTGCATTTGAGGGAATATCAAACTCTTGGCGCAAGCATTCACGAACTGATAGTACAGGGGGAGTAAAATACTGTTTAGACCGCCCGTAGTAAATAACTTGTCCTTTATTATTAGGTAGTCTAAATAGTTTGTGTAATAGAGATAGATTTTCATTTGATACTGCAATAACTGTTTGTGCTTGACTATATTGATGTGACAATTCATTTAAATATGCAGTAAAGCGTTCAGCTAGGTAAGGCGCAACAAAGCCAATAACAACTATATATGGTATTTCTAGATCAATAGCAATCTGCTTAGCTGCAAAATTTGATAATGGGCAGCAGTCACTAAAAATAATAAAGTCAGGTTTATAAGTTGTTAGAATATTTTGTGCATCAGCTTGATATGTTAAAGTACGTCCAAATTCCCTCGTAGTATCAAAATCTAACCAAACGTGTTGTATACCAAGTTCTTTTTGAGAACTTACCAGTGGATTATCACTTTTGCTCTGTACACAGGTTACTTGATAACCCAAAGCTACTAACCCGCTTAGAATTGCATCGTTGTATTGCGCAACTCCACCTAATCCCGGATCGTCTGTATAAAGCAAGAGATGTTTGCTCATATTTTTATCTTCTAAAATATTTGACTTTTAGTAACTACCTTGAACTACTTGCTCTATTGATTATTAATACATATCTATCAGCAAAAGTAGGTTTAATTTTCTAGTATTTAAAGAACAGTAAGGTTATAATTGTCTCGTTAATTAGCGATTTGTTCAAATGCTTGCTTCATATCGCCAAAATCTAAAAGAATTTCTAGGTGCATTGATAGTAGCACTGTTTTGTATAGTAGCAATTGGGGCTTTGCAATTACCTCAAGTGAACCAGCTAAGAAACAGTTCAAGCTCTATATCGCTTACAGGCCTCAATAAAGAAGTAACCTCGGAAAAACTGCGCCTTGATATTTTGCATAAGTTACCTAGTTTTGGTTTTACTAATTTAGTTGCGGATTGGACATTTCTTAACTTCCTTCAATACTTTGGTGATGATTCAAGCCGTGCCAAAACTGGTTACACCCTTAGTCCAGAGTATTTTGAAGTCATTCTAGATCGCGATCCATACTTTTTAAATGCTTATCTTCTTCTTTCTGCTAGTACAACTTTGTATGCAGGCAGACCGGATAGAACTATAGCAATAATGGAAAAAGGTTTGAAGCATTTGTCTCCTAAAATTCCGTCTAAGTCATATTACATCTGGCGTTGGAAGGGAGCCGACGAGTTGTTATTTTTGGGTAATTTTAAAGCGGCGAAGCAATCTTTTGAAACAGCAGCGCAGTGGGCGAGTACTTATTCTGATGCCGAAGGTCAAAATGTAGCAAGAATTTCTCACCGAACGGCTCAATTTCTCACTAAAAACTCAGCAAGTAAATCAGCACAAATTGATGCTTGGTCACAAGTTTTAAATAATGCATTTGATGACCGTACACGCCAATTAGCAATTAATCGCATTCAAGCTTTAGGAGGCAAGGTGTTTGTTACACCTGAAGGTGAACTGAAAATTCTACCTCCCCAAAAAGATTAAATTAGCGATCGCCCTTCCCCTTATCCTTGTTCAACTGAGCCAACAGTGTTTTATACTCCTGCCGATCGGGGTATAAACCGATCAGCTGTTGCAAAGGCTTCACTGCACCCTTGGTATCCTTCATCCGCAGCCTCGCTTCAATTAAACCCTCCAGTGCTATCTGGTTGTCTGGCTCTTGCTTCAAAACAACTTCATACTCTTGTTCCTGTGCTTTGAATTGAGATTGTCGCAATTGATTTTGTGATGGTGTAGTTGCTGCTGATGCAGTTTGGCTCTGAATCGGTTGATTTCCAGCAGTACTAACGGCTCTGAGTCCACCAAACACAATTGAACCACCAAATGAAACAATTGATACTAAAACAGCAATCCGTTCAATAGGTCGTTTCGACATAATATTTTCTTAGCCCTGAAATTGATCGCGTTCGGGAATGGATGTTTTTAAGCTACCCAGTTCTAATTAAGTAGCGATCGCTCCGAACAAACTTATTTCCACTTTTCCAGGTGAGCTACTCTAATGAATTACAAGCTTAATTAAAGCTACTCATGCTCTGGGAATAAAGCGCAATTCTACTGAAAACTTAGCGCCTTCTTCATCTAATCCCGCTACAATACCGTGAATGTACGTAGATATATATACGCGATCGCCGCCACGTCTGCTTATTCGTCAGATTAGATCAATTACTCCAAGATACCGCCAAATCAGATCCCTCAACCCCCTTCGACAGGTGAAGCTACCCTGGTTGTAAAATAAAGAGAAACTGAATTTGATATTTGCAATATGAAATCTTTTGAAGAAATCAAAGAAATTCTGAGTAAATCTAAGCCAATGGTTCAAGAAAAATACCAAGTCAAAGAACTTGGTATTTTTGGCTCATACGTTAGGGGTGAACAGAATGAAAGCAGTGATGTTGATATTTTGATTGCTTTTGAAAAAGCTCCTAGCTTACTCAAGTTTATTGAGTTAGAAAACTATCTAAGTGAAACTATTGGAATTCCAGTAGATTTAGTAATCAAGCAAGTTTTAAAACCAAGGATTGGTGAAAATATTTTGGCAGAAGTTATTTATTTATGAAGAAAAGAGTCATAGAAGATTATCTTCAAGACGTTCTAGATTCTATTGACGCAATTGAGGAATTTATAGCAGATATTTCAGTTGATGATTTCAAGCAAGATAGAAAAACTCTTTTTGCTGTAATTAGAGCAATTGAAATTATAGGTGAAGCTGTCAAAAATATCCCCGAATCCACTAGAAGCAAGTATCCAAATGTTCCTTGGAGAGCTATAGCTGGAATGCGAGACAAATTAATTCATCAGTATTTTAGTGTAGATATAGATGTTTTATGGGAAACGACACAGCAGGACGTGCCTCAGCTTAAGGTGCTACTAACAAGGGTTATGAAAGATTTAGAGACTGAGGAAACATAGTATTATTGAAATGCGATAAGGGTATAGTTGCGCAGGTATTGGAGTTTTAGCCATACTACTGTGTCATCCCTAGAGTTAATTGTTAGATCGGGGATGTTTTTAAGCTACCTGTAATTAGATCGCGATTGAGTAGCTTTACAACAAAACCTATATTTGCTATGACAACGCCTCTTTCCATGCCCAACCCAAAAATTTCTTATATTTTTAAGTTAAACTGGCCGTAGGTCACGATAAGCTGCCTCATCTGCTGCTGATACCCATTCATTCAAAGTTCCCGCTACAGCATCAAGCTAATCTCCGTCAAGCGGTATAATTTTTGTTAACCCAACCTGTACCCGCTGTTCAACCGCTACAGAATCATGCTGAGCAATACCTAACCCTTTTCTCTCTGCTTGGGGAATAGTAGTTCGCTCGTTTTAATCTATCTATAGAGAGATGAAATTTTACGCCTGATATACGCAAAGTCTGCTACTAGTGAGATGCAAATATCAAATTTTGTATCAATTATAGTATTTTATTACTTATCATCGTGGCAAATTGCAACCAAAGTAATTTCCATTAATATAGCGATCGTATTTGATTTATGAACTTCGAGCGTGGGGCATTGTCCACCATTACCAGGTTTGGTGGGCAATGCCCACCAAACTTATCTAGAAGTTTGCGTAGGCGGACTTCGTTTGTATAGCCGCGATTTCCAGTCGCCAGGTATTTTTACAGCAATTGCTAAAAGGTAGTAGGTTAAAGGAGCGATCGCGTGTACAATTGACAGCAACACCACTCAATCGACATTTTTGATAGGGGTAGGGATTTCCGTACTTTGAGCGATCGCGTTTGTTACTTGCCAAAATCTCTGTGGTAGAGTAAAAGAGTAAAGGATTGCTTCCACACCGAAGAAAACTCCACGCATCGGTGTTGAATCAAAATCTGGAAGCATTTTTGGTTAAATATTTACCAAACTCAATCTGAATTTAATTAAAAGTTATGCCTCAGCCTGTTATGCACCCAATGGTGAAGTTCCAGCACCACGTCCGTTCACTGGTAGAATCTAAAGTTATCAAACCAAACGACAGTATCTGGAAGATCGCTCTACTTTTCGGCAATGAATGGTCTTACTGGAAACAAGAACTATCAGATTTCGGTTTTGCTATGCAAGATCCAGTTGGAGACTTGCTAGAAGTTGAAGCTTGGGACGAAGAATAGGATTTACTTACAAGCGCTTAAGGCTGCTGCCAGTTCTTTGGCGGTAGCATAGCGATCGCTAGGATGGTGTTCCGTCACCCGTTCAATTACTTTCCTCAGTTCGGGAGTGATGGTTGGAACTGCGTCAAGATCGAATCGATAACCTTTGCCGCGTAGTCGATAGAATTTCAATGGAGCTTCGCCTGTCAGCAAAAAAATTAAGGTTGGCCCAATCGCATAAAGATCCGATTGGATTAAGGGCTGTCCCCGTTCTTGTTCGGGGGCGCAGTAGCCTTCAGCGCCAATCCGGGTAACATATGCTGTACCAGTTGCTTTAACTGCACCAAAGTCAAGTACTACTACGCGGTTGTCTAGGATTCGGAGGATCAAATTAGCGGGTTTAATATCACGGTGGATCAGTGGCGGATCTTGATTGTGGATATATTCCAACACATCACAAGTTTGAAGCATCCATGCGATCGCGCGAGCGGGAGTCACTGGCCCAGTTTGATAAACAAGTTGTTCTAAATTTTGACCGTGAATCAGTTCCATCGCCAGGTATTTTTTACCTGCTTCCATGAAAAAATCGTAATACTGCGGTATTCCGGGATGGTGCAGCGTCTTGAGCGTGTGTGCTTCCCGTTCAAATAATTCTTGGGCTTTGGCAACTTTAGCTAAATCCGCATTCATTTCCTTCAATACCAAAAGCTGGGGCTTTCTAGATGAAGCCCCAGTCGCATTTGTGCTAGTTGGATTCCAAGCGAGATAGGTAGTACCCATTCCCCCTTGCCCCAATATGCGTAATACTTGATACTCCCTGATCTTTCGCTGTACAGATAGCGGCTGACCGCAGCGGATACAAAATAGATTCCCAGGAGAATTACCGCTATGAGTACAAGCTTGAGAGGCGAGTCCATATGTTCCCTCCCCTAGGAGGGGAGGGTTAGGGAGGGGTGCCAGAGGCGAGAGGTTCGATTTTTCCTTTGCTCCGATATCTGTACTACTACTAGCCTTTCCTGACTCCTGCCTCTTGCCTCTGACCTTTTGCCCCGTTTCTTCTGCCTCAAGTTGAAATTTTAAAAGCGGGCCTCCCCTAGCTAATTGAACCAAAGAACCGTTTTTAAGTAAGCTTTGAGAAACTAGTGTACCGTCAAGGAAAGTTCCATTTGTCCCCTGATTGATTAGCTGCCAAGAATTTTCTGCAGCAGAATCTAAGCGTCGCAGTTCCAGGTGATACCGCGAAACCAGGGGATTAGTCAAAATCACATCATTATCGGGAGCGCGACCAATCCGAATTACAGATTCATCTCGAAACTCCCACTGTTGCAAGGGCGTTGTTGGTTGTTGGTGTAATAGTTGCAGCGTGACCACACGATTATGGCTCCAACTTCGGTCGCACTTTTAACCGAATCATTACTGCTGTAATATTATCGTGTCCATTATACTGATTGGCTAAATCGATTAATTCACTAACTCCACGCTGTAAGCTATTGCCTGAAGTTAGTAATGGTTCCAAATGTGTTTGCCAATGCTCCTCTAACAGAGCATTATCTGAAACACCATCGGACACTAACAGCAGCAGCGTATCTTCATTCAAGTCAAAAAAATGGACATCAGGATTGACATAATTTTCGTCTCGCGGCCCCAAAGCTTGAGTGAGTTGATAGGCATCAGGACGGGCATAGGCAATTTCTGGTTCAACCCCCCGCAAAATTTCTCGCTGCCCCACTTCATGATCCAAAGTCATTTGTGATAGGCCTTGTTTGCGAGTGAGACTGTAGAGACGGCTATCTCCTACGTGAGCGATCGCTATTTGCGTATTATAAAGTAAAACTAGTACCAAAGTCGTACCCATGCGTCCGACACCGGAACGGGCATCCTGTTGATTGAGATCGTAGATAGCCCCGTTGGTTAAACGGATAGCCTCGCGGATCGATTGTTCGTTAGGTATAGGTTGGTGAGGTTGCCAGTGAGTTTGAAAGTATTGCAGGAGAGTTTTCACTGCCAAATCGCTTGCTACCTCGCCGCCAGCGTGTCCACCCATTCCATCACAAAGGACATAAACCCCGCGTGCTTCAACCGTTCCATTGTTAGGAAATTCAATCTTATCAATTGAAGTGGCAATGCCGAAGCAGTCTTCGTTATGATGGCGTTGACGACCTACATCTGTGCCACCTGCTGACTCTACATCGACTAAATGCATTGGCAAGATGAGCGTCGGTAGTTCCTCGCTCTTCATTAAGCTTTCTTGTGATTCATTCATTTGTATAACTGTAGGTGCGGCAGAGTTATTCAAAGTTACCCCAACTTCTGCCCGATTGACAGCTGCTGCATTTGATACAGGCGGTAAGTCGGCGTTAGAAGGAATGTCTACTTGCATTTCATTAATAATTGCTTTCAAGCGCGATCGCAGTTCATCTATTGTCTGAATACTACCTGCTTGTATATCAGTCATTAGCTCGACCAAAGAGCCAAACTTGGTACGTTGTGACTCGTGAAATAACCACTGCCACACTTGTCCCAAATCTTGCAGAGTACAAGCTTTTTCAGCTGGCTGAAAATACAAGCGCTGTAGCCCTAGCTTTTCAGCTGCATCTACTCCCAGAGTTGCACCATATCATCAAACCAATGCAAAATCTGCAATGGTGTAGTTGTGTTTTCGAGCCACAGTTCCATCAGTTCCCGCCAGTGCGAGCGATCCGCGATCAATAGCACTTGCTGGCTTCCCTGTTGCCAAGCATCATGTATGGCGGGTAACTGTTGACTTAACTTTGGTTGGAGGGCAGTATATATTTTGGCATCTGCTGGAATAGCCTGTTCCATCATTAAGTCTGCACCCGCCTTCAACAGCGATAGTTGAAATGGCTGAGTGTCCAGTACTCTGACTTGAGCTTCAAAAGTAACGTCAGTTTCTGCGGTAAATACGAGCGGTTCTAGCAGCTGATAGCGTTGCTGCGAGTCTAGATAAGAGGGGCTAGAAGTTAGAGGCTGGGGGCTAGAAGACTGACTCGAAGTTTCCCCAATTTCATCCCTAGTCCCTGTGCCTGCGCCGCTAGTCCCAACATTCCTAGTCCCTAGTCCCCAGTCCCTAGCCCCTTCAGTAGCCCCTGAAACAATTGCCCACCACACCTTTCCTGTCTTAGCACCGCAGTTCGGACACTGTTTTTGATTCAAAGCTACGCTAGTGCCACATTCTGCACAAACTTTGTAAGTCAAAGATGTGCCGCAGCCTTGACAAAACTTGTTCGTATTTGGATTGGGGAACTGGCACTGGGGGCAAATCAGCATCCTATAACTTCCTTTATTCCCGTTTTGGAGCATTTCTTACTCCTAAGACGGTAGAAAACTTGCTATCCATCCAAGTTGCCACAAGTTATATTTTCCTGCCATCTAAAAAAGCCGATCTGATGATATAGCAATCCACGTATCACTAATAAACAATAAATAATTTTGTAGGGTGGGCATTGCCGGGCTACGCTCGAAGTTCATCAATCAAATAAAATTGCTATAGTTGCAGGATACAGCTATTTAGAGACGTAATATATCTCTCTATAAACTAAAATATTTCATTTTACGAGTGTTTGAGCATAGTTAGTTTTAGCAATAAGTTTAGTTCATCGGCGGTGAGATCGCGCCATTGACCTAGTTCCAGTTCTCCTAATTTTAGGTGAGCGATCGCCACTCTTACTAAGCGCAAAGTCGGAAAACCAACCGCCGCCGTCATTCGTCGCACTTGCCGATTTTTCCCTTCGGTAAGGCTAATCTCTAGCCATGCAGTTGGAACATTTTTACGAAAGCGAATAGGAGGATTGCGCGGCGGTAACTGCGGTTCAAAATCTAGCAGCTGTACTTTTGCTGGTCGAGTGCGATATTTTTCAATTGTCACACCTTGCTCTAGAAGTGCGATCGCATCTGCGCCTGGAATTCTCTCTACTTGCGCCCAGTAAGTCCGCTGATGCTCAAACTGCGGGTGTGAAAGTCGATATTGCAGTTGTCCATAATTAGTCAGCAGCATTAATCCCTCGCTATCCCAGTCCAAACGCCCTAC
>Ga0181466_1000116_pt2 | contig 17680 bp, 17 predicted proteins | sample InSIn4gowninarea_FD_119078 | JGI IMG/M metagenome (GOLD analysis project Ga0181466, IMG submission 119078) | Clean room microbial communities from NASA Spacecraft Assembly Facility at Jet Propulsion Laboratory, Pasadena, California, USA -... ... | reverse complement strand
ATTAACAATTAGAAAAATGAATTTAAAGAATTTTTACAAAAAAATAATTTTGACTTTATAGAAACAATCGACAATCCCAATCTTGATCCTAGGATTGCTGACCATCCTGATTTGTCGATTTTTAGACTTGATGGTGAAAATATGATTGTTGATAAGAATGTTTTTAACTACTATCAAGATAAAATTTCTCATATAAATCTAATAGCTGGAGAGAGTGTGGCAGGTAAATATCCCTATGATTCTATCTATAATATTTATAAGGGATCTGACTTTTATATCCACAATGATATTAGCGAAAAAAACATATTAACTTTTCTAAAAGATAATAGTTTTAAACATTATTTTGTAAAACAAGCTTATAGTCGTTGCTCAATAGTTCCCTTGGGGGATAAAGTTTTGACAAGTGATTTTGGAATCTATAAGGCTCTTAAAGATAAAATCGACCTTGTATTACTAAAAAAAGAAAATATTCCCCTTGATGGATTTGATAATGGATTTTTGGGTGGGACCTGTGGATTTTTTGATAATACTTTGATTTTTAATGGAAATATAGAAAAATTAAATAGTTTTGAAATAATTAGAGATGAAGCTAGCAAATCTGGTATTGAAATTTTATATCCAAAAAACTGCGACTTAATTGATACTGGATCAATTTTATTTTGCTAACAATAGATAATTATAAAAAATAAAAGTATAATTATAAATATTTTTATAATTATAGGAGTTTTATTTTGGATATTTTATTTATAGGATTTGCTTTATTCTCTTTATTTTTTGGAGCGGGAAATCTAATTTTTCCGCCGTTTTTGGGCAGGACTTACGGGTCAAATTGGCTTATTGCGAGCATTGGATTTATATTAACAGGTGTAGGACTAGCTTCAGTTGCTGTTTACTCCATGGCAAAGAAAAATGGAAATATAAAAGAATTTACAAAGATTGGTGGAGAAAAATTAGGCAATCTTATTTTATTAATAATTGCTGTTGTTATTGGACCTCTTGGGGCGATTCCACGTACCGGGGCCACTAGTGGTGAGGTTATGATGGCCTCAGGAATGAATATTTCCTATAATTTATTTATAATCTTATTTTTTTCTCTAACGTTAATATTTATACTGACTGATAACAAGGTAATTGATGTAATTGGAAAATATCTGACACCACTTTTACTAATAGTTTTATTTTTTATGATTATTTCTGGGATTTTGAATCCTATTGGAAAGCCTGAGATGAGCTCACTAACTAAGCCATTTACTTTTACAAAATCAATTATAGAAGGCTATAACACTATGGATGCCTTGGCTGCAATTGTATTTTCTCCAATCATAATTAAATCGCTAGTCGAAAAAGGATATGGTAATGACTTAAAGAAAAAATCTATCCAGGTAATCTTAATTGCGGCAGCAGGTCTGATTTTAGTTTATCTATCACTTACATACCTTGGGGCAACTAGTACTGAATATCATCCAGAAATTAATTCTCGTGTTGAGCTTTTAATTGTCATTGCAAATACAATAATGGGTTCGTTTGGAAAATATGTCTTGGCTGCAATTATAGTTTTGGCCTGTTTTACAACTTCTGTAGGACTTACTAGTTCAATTTCAGATATGTTTACCAAAATTTTTAATGATAAAATTTCCTACAATATTACAGCGATAATAATAACAATTTGTTCAATAATACTTTCAATGGTTGGGGTTGATGGGATAATTAATTTTACACTGCCACTTTTAACCTTTGTTTATCCCTTAGTTTTGCTAATGATTATATTTAATTTGCTAAATTATGATTTTAATAAAAATCTAAGAAAAATTATATTTACTGTAACAGGAATTATTTCTTTTCTTCAGACTTTTATCATGTATGTATCAATGTTAGATCAAAACTTAGGAATTAGGATGGAAAATAATTTAGCTTGGCTACCACTGTACGATTATGGTTTTCCTTGGTTGTTGCCATTTATAATTTTATTTATAATAGGGATTTTTAAAAGAGAAAAAAGTCAAACTTTAGTCTAATATTTATTTATGTTATAATTATAAAAAAGCCTAGGAGAGAATAGATGGATATTATTAAACCTTCAACAATTGCCGGTGTAATGGAGCTACTTCCAGATAGCCAAGCAGTTTTTGACAGGATGAAAAATACAATTGAAGATACTTTTAAAGATTATGGATTTTTAGCAATAGATACACCTGTAATAGAAAAAAATGAAATCTTATTTGCAAAAGGTGGTGGAGAAACTGAAAAACAAATTTTTGAAATAGCAAGTGATTCAAAAGATATGAGCTTACGTTTTGATTTAACAGTTCCACTTGCAAGATATGTTTCAGAACACTTATCAGATCTAAATTTTCCTTTTAAACGCTACCAAATTGGCAAAGTTTACCGTGGGGAGCGTAATCAAAAGGGTAGGTACAAGGAATTTTACCAAGCTGATATTGATATTATTGGTCACAATGACCTAGCTATTTATAATGATGCATTGCTTGCTAGAGTTATCTTTGAAGCCTTTAATAGAATAAATTTTCCAAATATTACCTTTCACATAAATAATAGAAAATTATTAAATGGATTTTTCAAATCTCTTGAAATTGAGGATAGCACTGAGGTTTTAAGAACTATTGATAAAAAAGATAAGATTGGTATAGATAAAAGCAAGACACTTCTTACAGAAATAATTGGCGAAGATAAGGCTAATAAAACCCTAGAATTTATAAATGCAGATAATGAAAATACTGAGATTTTAGATAATTTAGCTGGTTTTGCTGATAATGATTTATTTAAAGAAGGCCTGGAAGAATTAAAAACCCTTTATGATTACATGATCAAATTTGGAATAGATGATAAAAATATCAAAATCGACCTAGCTATTACTCGTGGTCTTGATTATTACACATCTACAGTTTATGAAACATTTATAAATGGTTATGAATCAATAGGTTCAGTATGTTCAGGTGGTAGATATGAAAATCTTGCTAGCAACTTTACCAAACAAAACTTACCAGGAGTTGGAATGTCAATTGGGCTTACAAGATTATTTTACCAACTTCAAGAACTTGGATTGGTTGAAGAAAAAAAATCATCAAAAATTGATTTTCTTATCCTACCAATGGATAAGGAATATCATTTTTATGCAATAGATGTCCTAAAGAAGCTGAAAGACCAAGGCAAAAAGGCAGATATTTTCTTAGAAGATGGTAAATTTAAGAAAAAAATAAATTATGCAGATAAAATAAATGCAAAATATGCCGTAATAATTGGTGAAGAAGAAGTATCCAAAAATCAAGTATCCATCAAAAATATGGAGAGTGGAGAACAGTTTAATAAAAATATAGAGGAATTGGATTTTTAGGATTGATTTTATTTCCAATTCCTGATATATTGGTAATGGATAATAATTTATCAAAAATTTTTGGAGGTACATATGAGTAAATTAACAGAAACAGTACAAACTGGTGATTGGGCAAGCGAAAAACACGTACCAGAAATTGATTTTGAAAGTGTTGACAACGGCAAAGTAAGAATCAGAGCATCAGTTGGTAGTGAAATCGAACACCCAAATACTTTTGAACACCACATTGCATGGATTAAAGTTTTCTTCAAACCAGAAGGATCACAATTCCCAGTTGAAATTGCATCATCTGAATTTACAGCTCACGGCGAAGAAGATTTATTTACAGTTCCATGTGCAACAGGATACATAAAAGCAGATAAAAAAGGTACAATCTACGCTCTAAGCTACTGCAATATCCACGGCTTATGGGAAAATTCTGCAGAATTAAACTAATCTAGTTTTTAAAGTCAGGCAAGAAATTCTTGTCTGATTTTTTAATGCAAAAAATCTCCCAAAACTAATTTACTGGGAGATTTATATTGCTATCTCTAATTGTCTTCAAATTGCTTGAAAGTTCATAAATAGGGATAAGATTTTGATAATCTTCTGGATTATTTATTTTTATATAGTCGCACAAATCTATCATCCAAACCAAAACGTATTTGTTTAAGTAAAATCCCTGGATACCATTTGCAAGAATTGATCTTCTGCCATTAATTACAATATCATTGCGGATTTTTTTAAAAAACTCTGTCCAATATTTATTTGATTTTTCGTTTATAATTAATGATTCTATTAGAGTTTTCAGGGCAACTATATATTTTTCATCCATGGGATTTACATAAAAATCTATAAATCCATCAGGATTTAAAATTATATCTTCATTTGGACTTAGTTTACTATAGTCTTCGAAATATTTTTTCTTAGAAAATTCTTCAAAAAAATTCGGATAAAGTCCATAGGGAAAATTTGAATTTTTAATTGTATTTTTTAAAAACTCCAATTCTTCATTACCATTATCAAAGCAAGCTATAAATATCGGGGATAGGGTAACTAAAAGCCTTAACCTAAAATTATTTTCATCATTGGCTAAAGAAAATTTTATATAGTCTTTATGTTTTTTTATATCAATCATTATTTTGTATTACATCAAAAAATTTTCCGCCATTTGCCTTGGCCAAATCATCTGCTTTTATTTTTATACTGTGACCAACTTTACCAGCGGAAACTTTAATAAATTCGTGGTCTTTGGCGCTTTCATCAATTACAACTTCATATTCTTTTCTCATTGCAAGACTTGTTGTAGCCCCTCTTTCATAGCCGATTTTAGATTTAAGATCTTTTAGTGGTAGCATTTCAAGAGATTTTACTCCTACACATTTGCTGGCCTTTTTAAAATCTATATTTTCAGCTCCTGGTATTACAAAAATAAAAATATCTTTAGTATTTGAAATTGTAGCTAGAGTTTTATAAACCAAACTGATGTCTTGGTGGGTTTCTTCTGTAAGGTCAACGGTAGATTTAAATTCTCCTTCAAAACCATAATCTATGTGTTCATAGGGAATATCTAAATTATCCAAGGCACGCATTGCATTTGTTTTTACTTCTTTTTTCATAAAAATCACTTCCTTTTTCACATTATACTCGAATATTAATCTCTTTATGGGTATAAATTTTTAAAGAATGGAGAGATATGATGAATAACGGAATTATAATTACCTATGTATACCACTCTTGCTATACTGTGGAAACCAAAGACTTATTTATTATTTTTGATTATTACAAGGGTCTTTTAGATATTCCTGAAAATAAGCAAGTGGTATTTGTTTCAACCCACGCTCATAGCGACCACTACACTTCAGAAATCTTAAAAGTACCAAATATGGAAAACAAAACTTATATTTTAAGCTCAGATATTGGTAAATTGCCTTCCAATGAAAATATTATTTATATAAGGGACAACAAGCTTTCTATGGACCAGTTAAAAAGCTTGTATAATTCTAAAAATGTACACTTTGTAAACAAAAATAAGACCTTTAATATAAAATTAAATAATGGAGAAAACCTAAAAATTAAAACTTTTGGATCAACCGATAGGGGCATCTCTATTTTACTTTATGTAGATGATATGAGTATTTTCCATGCTGGTGACTTAAATTTTTGGGCATGGCCACGCAATGACAAAGAAACCATGCAAAAAGAATATGATGATTTTATGATAGAAGTAGAAAAAATCAAAAATCAACCAGTTGATATTGCATTTTTCCCAGTAGATCCGAGGCTTGAAGAAAATTACTTTAAAGGTGGAGATATATTTATAAAAGAAGTAGAACCTCAAATATTTTTCCCAATGCATTTTGCTGACAATTTTGAAATTAGCAAGAAATTTAAAGGAGATTTTTCTTATGAAAATACGGATGTTAGGGAGATAACTAAGGAAAATCAAAAATTTGTTATAGACATAGATAACTAGAAATAATATGATATAGTTATTGAACTTAAGGAGTATTATGGAAAAGATAGCAATATTAACAGATACTGCATCTGATATGGATATAAAATTAGCAGAAGAAATGGGGATTTATCTTTTGCCTTTATATGTAAATCTGGATAGCAAGTACTATAAAGATAGAAAAGAAATTAGCCCAGATGAATTTTATACTTGGATGAAAGAGTCCGACTCTATTCCAAAAACAAGTACGGCATCACCTGGAGATTTACATGAAATTTTAGAACAAATTAAAAATGATGGCTATGAAAAAGTGATAGCAATCAGTATTGGTGCGAATTTTTCATCAACCTACAATTTATTTAATATGATGAAAATGGATGGGCTTGAAATCTATGTTTTTGATAGCGGAAACCTAACCTTATCTGAGGGAATTTTTGCAATTTATGCAAAAGAACTTGTAGATGAGGGTTATGGATTTGAGCAAATAATAGAAAAGCTCAATGCAAAAAAAGAAGATTCTAAAGTATTTTTTGCCCTAGACACTTTCAAATATTTAGTAGCTGGGGGACGTGTGCCAAGATCTTTTGGTAAAATTGGAGACGCCTTATCAGTAAAGCCAATCATATGTATAAATCCAGAAGAAAGTCATTTTAAACTTTTTAAAATAACTAGAGGTGAGAAAAAAGTTTTAAATGAATTTAAAAAAATAGCGGCAAGAGAGTTAGAAAATGTAAAAGACTATTACTTTTATATAGGCCATGGTGGTTATGAAGAAGGAATGGAAAAGTTAGAAGACATATTTTCAGATGTAATAGCTAGCGCAAGAAGAACATATAGGATTCAAATCTCACCAACCCTAGGAGCCAATACCGGACCAGGACTTTTTGGTTTTGGATTATTCAAATTAGATTAATTAAAAATACAAATTAACTATTATGAAAAAATTGTATTAATTATTAATTGACAGGAATTAATAAAAATTAGTATAATAATATAAAGTAATGCAATAGTTGATTGTAAGACTAAAAAATAAAATATACTTTGAAATATTCATGGCCATGGCCATGAGTATTTTTGTATACAGAGAAATATCATAATTTAGATTAAATGTATTTCATAATCAAAGGAGGGTTTATGGAAAAGATAGCTCTTATTACTGACTCGGGAGCAGATTTATCAGAGACATTTATAAAAGAAAATAATATATATGTAGCAAATTTATATGTAATAGTAGATGATCAATACTACGAAGATAGGGTGGAAATTAGTCCTGCTGACCTAGATAGAAGAAATAAAGAAAATTCATCTTTCACAGCAAAAACAACCTCGCCTGCACCGGCAGATTTTTCTAAGATTTTTAAAAAGGTTGCTGAAGACGGTTATAAAAAAGCAATTTATGTTGGTTTAAACCCACGACTATCTTCTACTTTTTCAAATGCTGAGTTAGCTGAAAAACATGGGCTAGAAATAGCCATGGTAAATAGCGGCTCGGTTACTCTTTTAGAAGGGTTGATGGTAATCTATGCAAATGACCTTATAAAAGAGGGATTTGATTTTGAAAAAATAGTAGCAAAGCTAAATAAGAATGTTGGTAACCAAAAGGCCTATGTTTGGTTTGATACTCTAAAATACTTAAAAGCAGGTGGTAGACTTGGTAAAGTTGCTAAAAGAGCCTCATCCATTTTAAATTTTAAACCAGTATTGTCTTTAGACGGCAAGGGGGATTTTGACCTTATAAAACTAAAAGTTAAAAAGGAAAAATCCTATGCTATTATAGAAGAAAAAATCAGAGAAGATTTAGCAAATGTTAAAAAATATTATATGACCTATATTTCGGGAACAGACAATAGTCTACTTGAAGAAATAAAAAATAGATTAGATAATATAGAACAAAATGCAGAACTTGCCCTAACAAGCCAATTTGGCTCTGCAATTTCTGCCCATGCAGGTAGTAAGGCCTATTCTGTAGGGTATTTAAAAATTGATGAATAAAATATTTGACAAAATCAAATAAAGATAGTATTATATACGACATAGACAACAAAGAAGTACCCAGATACTCACCTGCCGATATAAATTTAGGTTAATAATTTTTAAAGATAAGATTTAAAAATTGGAACGGGTACTTTGTGCCCGCTTTTTTTATGTAATTATACATTGGAGGTATAACTATAAAAGATTTAAGAATAAATAATGAAATTAGAGCTGACCAAGTAAGATTAATCGATGAAAATGGTAACCAAGTTGGTATTACAACTTTAAAAGATGCACAAAATCGTGCAGATGATGCAAAACTTGACCTAGTTTTGATGAGTCCAAATGCAAAACCACCTGTTACAAGAATCATGGATTATGGTAAGTACAAATACGATCAAGAAAAAAAGGAAAAAGAAAATAAGAAAAAACAAAAAAATGCTCAATTAAAAGAGACAAGATTTTCCTTAAATATCGAAGACAATGATTTACAAACCAAGGCAAATCAAACCATTAAATTCTTAAACAACGGGGATAAGGTAAAAGTTTCTATAAGATTTAGAGGTCGTGAACTTGGCCGTAAAGAACCAGGTTATGAATTGATGGATAAATTTAAAGAAATGCTAGGAGATAGCGCCGTGGTTGATAAAAAACCAAAAATGGAAGGCAGATCCCTAGTAATGTTTCTAGAACCAAAAGGAGAAGAAAATGGCAAATAAAAATAAAACAAGAAGAGCTGCTGCAAAAAGATTTAAAGTAACAGGTAGCGGAAAAATCGTAAGAAGAAAAGCATACAAAGGTCACTTAACAGCTAAAAAATCACCAGCTAGAAAAAGAAACCTTAGAAAAGCAACATTAGTTTCAAAAGCTGATGAAAGAAATGTTAAACAATTATTAGGAATGTAATTAGGAGGCAGATAGAAAATGGCAAGAGTAAAAAGAGCAATCAACGCTAAGAAAAAACACAAAAAAGTATTAAGACAAGCAAAAGGATACTACGGTTCAAAAAGCCTTCTATATAGAACAGCCAACCAAGCTGTAATGAAATCTTTAAACTATGCTTATATTGGACGTAAACATAGAAAAAGAGACTTCAGAAAATTATGGATTGCAAGAATCAACGCTGCAGCTAGACTTAACGGTACAACATACTCAAAACTTATGGGTAACCTTAAAAAAGCAAACATTGATATCAACAGAAAAATGCTTGCAGAAATTGCTGTAGAAAATCCAGCAGAATTTAGCAAAATTGTAGAATTAGCTAACCAAAACGCTTAATGGTAATAAATTCTACATCCAATCAAAAATACAAATATATATCAAAACTAAAAAATAAAAAGTATAGGGATATAGAAGATAAATTCATTATAGAATCTAAAAAATTAGTAGAAGAGGCCATCTCTTCTGCTGATGTAGATTTTATTTTTTTATCAGAATCTAAAAAGGATTATCAAACTAATCTTGAAAAAATAATTTTTGATGACAAGCTATTTAACAAACTGTCAAACCTTAAATCTCCAGATGGATTTGCAGCAGTGGTTAAAAAGAAAAAGGAAAATGAAATCTCATCAAAAAGAGTATTACTTTTAGATGGCCTAAATGATCCAGGCAATATGGGAACTATTATCCGTTCTGCAGAAGCTTTTGGTTTTAATGACATTCTTCTAGGACCAAATACTGTTGATATATATAATGAAAAAACTTTAAGAGCCTCAATGGGCTCAATTTTTAGATTAAATATAAAACAAACAAGCTATGAAGATCTTGATTTGTTAAAAAAATCTTACAAATTGGTAGCAGCCGACATGAGCGGGTATGATATTAATAAATGTAAGATAGAGGACGATATTGTCCTTGTTATAGGAAATGAAGCAAATGGTCTATCTGATACCATAAGGTCAATGACAGATATATATGTGAAAATTCCTATGAAAGGGCAAATAGAATCCTTAAATGCAGCTATTGCAGCTAGCATTTTGATGAATAATCTTAGCTTATGATTCGGAAAAAACTTTAGTTATTCTTTACCAGCAAGAGGAGATGATGGAAGCCCTCAAAGTTCCGGCTAAATATATTCACCGATGAAGCTTGATATGAAATTAGTAATTGATACGATTTGCTGCGTTATAAGCTATTAAGTGGGTTAATATTAACCAATTAAGGTGGTACCGCAGATAAATTCTGTCCTTTTATAGGACGGAATTTTTTTATTACAAAAATTTAAGGGGAAAATAATGGAAGAAAATTTAAAGCAAAGCTTAACCAAGGCTCAAAATGAAATTGAAGCTGCAAAAAGTTTAGATGAGCTTGAAAAAATAAGAATTACATATCTTGGTAAAAAAGGTGTGATGACAGATTTAAAGAAAAATATTTCAAAACTGCCAAATGAAGAAAAGCCAATGGCAGGAAAACTTATAAATGAAACTAGTACTCAAATTGAAACTGCCCTTGCTGAAAAATCTGATCTGCTTAAAAAAGAACTATTAAAAGAAAAAATAGCAGAAGAAACAATCGATGTTACTGCACATTTTGAAAAACACGATAGTGGACACTTAGCACTAATAAATCAAACACTAGAAGAACTTGAAACAATTTTTCAAAATATGGGCTTTGATGTTGTGGAAGGACCAGAAATAGATACTGTTAAAAATGTTTTTGATGATCTTAATTCACCAGCAGACCACCCAGCAAGGTCAACTTCCGATACTTTTTATATAACAGATGATATTCTACTTCGCCCGCACACATCATCCATGCAAATTAGAGTTATGGAAGAAGGAAAATTACCAATCAAAATGGTATCAGCAGGAAGAGTATTTAGAAATGATGAGGTAGATGCTACTCACTCTCCAATGTTCCACCAATTAGAATGCTTGGTTGTAGATGAAAATGTATCAATGGCAAATTTAAAAGCAACACTCGAAACATTCATAAAAGAAATGTTTGGAGATGACATGGAGCTTAGATACCGTCCTCACCATTTTCCATTTACAGAACCATCTTTAGAAGTAGATGCAACTTGTCCTATTTGCCGTGGCGAAGGATGCCCAGCTTGTGGAAATACAGGTTGGTCCATGGAGCTTTTAGGTGGAGGGATGGTTCATCCGAATGTACTAGAAGCTTGTGGAATCGATAGCGAAAAATATACTGGATTTGCTTTTGGTCTGGGAGTTGATAGGATTGCCATGGTTAAATATGGCCTAGATGATATCAGATTACTTTATGACAACGACAAAAGATTTTTGGAACAATTTTAGGAGAAATAATGTTAGTACCTTTAGTTTGGCAAAACAATTACGTAAAAATAGATGAAGATTTAAAAACTATAACAGATAGACTTTCAGAAACTGGATCTCATGTTGAGGAAGTGACAATTACAACAAGTACCCTAGAAAGTGTAGTTGTAGGTCATGTTCTAGAACAAGAAAAGCACCCTGATGCTGATAGACTACAAGTTTTAAAGATAGACATAGGCCGTGATGAGCCTGCAACAATTATAACTGCAGCAAAAAACACTAAAAAAGGTGATTATTTATTTGTAATTACAAGTGGAACAAGCATGGATAATGGAGATTATATAGGAGACCATGACTTTTTTGGTATAAATTCTGAAGGTATGCTTACTTCTTATGCAGAGCTAGGCTATTCTGATAATGTAATTCCAAAAGAATTTAGAGATGGAGTTATCATTTTAAATGAAGAATACAAACCAGGAACACCAGTAAGTGAAGTTTTATCTTCAAACACTCCAGTAATTGAATATGAAATCACACCAAATAGACCAGATTGCCTATCAATAATTGGTATGGCAAGAGAGACTGCAGCAAGCTTTGGCAAAAAAATTACTCTTCCTTCTGTTGACTACAAGGAAAATGACGAAGACATTAAAGATTACTTTAATGGTGTATCTATCGAGTCAGAAAATTGTGCTAAATTTACCACAAGACTTGCTAAAAATGTTAGAGTAGGTAAGTCACCACAATGGTTACAAAACTATCTTATTTTAGCAGGCATGCGTCCAATAAATAATATCGTAGATATTACAAACTTTGTTTTACTTGAAACTGGACAACCACTTCATGCCTATGATTTGGACAAATTAGCTGATAAAAAATTGATAGCGCGTCAAGCCAAAGATGGTGAAGTTTTAAAAACTCTGGATGGAGAGGAAAGAAAGCTTGATTCTGAAATGTTAGTTATCGTCGATGGAGCAAATCCAGTTGGCATAGCAGGGGTAATGGGAGGATTTGATACAGAAGTTACTGATGAAACTACAAATATAGTCCTTGAAGCGGCAAATTTTGATGGAGTGAGTATTAGAGAAACATCAAAAAAATTAGGTCTAAGAAGTGAAGCATCAACACGTTTTGAAAAAGGACTGCCACTTGAGATGGCAGATTTTGCAAGCCGCCGTGCAATGAAACTTATATGTGATTTAGGAATCGGCGAAGTTGTTGGAGGATTTATGGAAGAAGGTGACCAAGATACAGAAGAAAAATTTGTAGACCTACGTATTTCTAGATTAAATTCCCTAACAGGAGTAGATTTTACTAAAGAAGAAGCTATTAAAAATTTAGAACTTTTAGAATTTGAAGTTGAAGATATAGATGAAAATACAATCCGTGCCAAGGTTCCATTTTTTAGAACAGATGTTGCAATCGAAGCAGATTTAATAGAAGAAATTGTAAGACTTTATGGTATGGGGAATATTGAACCAAAACCACTTTATTCAAGCCTACAAAGAGGACTTAGATCAGATGCTAGAATTTTAAGAGATGATTTAAAAAGAGAACTAGCTGGTCAAAAATTTTCTGAACTAACTACTTATTCTTTCATTTCTCCTAGAGAATTTGACAGAATGGGAGTTTTAAAAGATTCAAACCTAAGAGAATATATAAAATTAACAAACCCGCTAGGTGAAGACTTCTCTGTAATGAGAACAACCCAGTTGTCAAATATGCTAGATGTCATTGAAAAAAACATCAACCGTGGACAAAAAGACCTAAAACTATTTGAACTTGGTAAGACCTTTGAAAAAACAGATTCTGATTTACCAAATGAAAATGATACATTGACCATGGGACTTTATGGTTCATATAATTTTTATGATTTAAAAGATATATTTGAAGTAGCTATGGACCATGTTGGATTTGTTGGATTTACTTATAAGACTCAAAAAGAAAATCCTATTTTTCATGCGGGAAGATGTGCTGATATTTATTATGGTGATGAATTTATCGGTACTATGGGAGAGGTTTCCTATGAAGTGCGTGATGAATACGACATTAAAAAAGGAGCCTTAATTTTAGAAATTAATCTATCTCAGATAGGAGATCAAAGGATCAAAGATAGAAAATATATGGATCTTCCAAAATACCCAGCAATCACCCGAGATTACTCATTTGTAACAGATAGAAATCTTGAATCTAAATTTATAGAAGATACAATTATAAATAATGGGGGAGAACTTGTTAAAAATATCGAGTTATTTGATATTTACACAGGTGACCAAATTCAAAATGACAAAAAATCTATATCCTACAAGGTAGAGTTTAGATCAGATGATAAGACCCTAAAAGAAGAAGATATAAAAGATATTGAAGAAAATATCTTAAATGATTTGGAAAAATCAAACATAGTTTTACGTAGTTAGGAGTAAAAATGAGCGAGAAAAAGGTTCAGGTAGAAATTGACGGGGCAACATATACCCTATTAACTGACGAAAATGAAGAACAAATAAGAGATATTGCTGATTATGTAAGCGGGAAAATCGCAGAAGTAAAATCAAATAAATTAAGCTATGATAGAGAATTGGTTTTAGCAAGTGTAAATATTGCCAATGATTTATATAATGTAGGCAATAGATACAAAAGACTAAAAGAAGAATCAAGTGAGGCTATGGAAAAATTCCCTGGCCTTGTAGAAAATTACAAAAAATCCGTAGCCCACAATGATGAATTGATAGAAAAAATTGACCAACTTTTTGAAGAAAATAATGAACTTAAAGCAGAAAATGAGTCATTAAACAAAAAAATAATTGTTAATGAACAAAGCGATAAAACTATTGAAAAATTGAGAGCTGAACTTGAAAGACTACAAAAAGAAGTTGTAAGCCTTAAATCAGAAAATGACCAATTGAAAGGGTCTATTTAATGAAAAAACCTGAAATATTAGCTCCTGTCGGTAATTCAGATATGCTTTTTGCAGGAATTGCCGCAGGAGCTGATAGTTTTTACTTAGCTCTAGATGATTTTGGGGCTCGTGCTTATGCGGAAAATTTTACTTTAGAAAACATAAAAGAAACCATCGATTACATTCATCTTTTTGAAAGACGTGTCTTCATTACAATGAATACGCTTATAAAAGATCACGAAATGGCAAAAGCTATTTCCTATGTAGAGAAACTTTATGAGTATGGAGTAGATGGTCTTATCATCCAAGATTTAGGATTTTTTTCTATTATTAAAAATCAAGTCCCAGGCATGGAATTACACGCATCAACCCAAATGGCCGTAAGAGAATATTTTGGAGCAAAATACCTTGCTGACCTTGGTTTTGATAGAATTGTCATAGCCCGCGAAACTCCAATAGAAGAAATAAGAAAAATTGCAAGCTTACCCGTAGAAACAGAAGTATTTGTTCACGGGTCACTTTGCGTGAGTTTTTCTAGTGAATGCTTGATGAGCTCTTATTACGGAGGTAGATCTGCAAACAGAGGTAGGTGTGCTGGACCATGTAGGCAAAAATATAAATTAATCTCTGAGGGTAAAATATTAGGCGATGATTACTATCTAAATATGAAAGACCTAAACGCTATTGATAATTTAGATAAACTTTTAGAAATAGGAGTAGATTGCCTAAAAATTGAAGGCCGAATGAAAACTCCAGAATATGTATTCTCAGCAGTTTCCAATTACAAAAGTAAAATAGAAAATAACTCTTATGACAAAAACGAAATGCTAGATAGCTCAAATAGAGGATACACAAAAGGATTTATTTTTGGTCAAAACAAAGATTATATTAGCCTAAAAGATGATAATAAACATAGAAGTGTCGGTAAGGTAGAAAATAGTAAAAATAAAAAATATTTTATTACTAATTCAGATTTATATCTGGGTGATAATCTTGAGATTACAACAGAAAAGGGCAAAAAACTTCCATTTACCACTACTAGGGATTACATAGTAGGAGAGAAAATTTTCTTAGAAAAATATCCTGATGCAAAAGTTTTATCTGATGTTCTAATTGTAAATTCTAGCAAAGTAGCAAAAAGCAAAGAACGATCACTTAGTAATTATCGTAATCTTCCGGTTAATATTTATTTTAAGGCTAGACTTGGAGAAAATCCCCAAATAACACTTGAATACAAAAATTTTTCAGCAACTTATAATCATAATGCAATTGTTGAAGAATCAAAAAATATAGCAATTTCTGAAGCTGATATTAGAGAAAATCTATCAAAATTTAATGACGAAATATTTACTCCAGACCAAATAAATATTGAAATGGATGATGAGATTTTCCTTAGAAAAAAAGATATAAATGAGTGCCGCCGCATGGGAGTGGCTGCTTTAAAAGAAGAGATTTTAAATAATTATCACAGAAAAGAAATAAAAATTAATTTGCCAGAATTAGAAAAAAATAAAGATCATATTGTAGAAAAAAATGTTGAACTTCTAAGCAACAATATATCCCCTGAGCTTTTAGAAGATTTTGATAATGTTTATATCAGAAATTTTGACCCAAAATATTGTGGCCATAATTTATATTTAAATTTGGATGCCCATGATGAATACCAAATAGATAGTCTGATTGAATTTGTAAAAGAAAATAAAATAAAAGGCGTAATTTGCAACAATTATAGAGATTTAGCCTTTATAAATGATTTTATTGCAAATGACATAAAAATTAGAATAGGCAGGGATTTAAATATTTTCAATTCTTATAGTGCATATTTTTATAAGAACTTTGCAGAAAATATTTGTGTTTCAAGCGAAATAGACTTGGATATTTTAAATAATATAAGCAAAAATCAAGCTGTCGAAGCCCTGGTTTTTGCAAGGCCTGCTTTAATGAATATGCGTCATTGCCCATTTTCAGTAATTAAAAAATGCGGATTGTCTGGGTGCGAAAAATGTAGATTTAATAAGGGCGAATTAGAATCTCACGATGGCGAAAAGATGAAAGTCATTCGTTATGGGACATATTCTAAAATTTACCCAGACCAGGCTAGCATATTTAAACACGATGATTTTTCAGATAATGTATCACTTTTATACTCAGTTTTAGAAGATAATGACATTTTAAATATAAATAAGGCAAAAATTAGAGATGATTATAGGAAAGGAGTGATTTAATGCAAGAACGTACCTTAGAAGTATTAGAATATCAGAAAATTTTAGAGCAACTATCTATCCAAGCACGTTCAAACATAGTTAAAGATCAAATTTTAAATCTAACTCCTATGACAGATGCTGTTGATATTAAAGAAGAACTTGAAAAAACTGCCCAAATGGTAGGTGTGATTTCAAGATTTGGAAACATAGATCTTTTTGGCCTCTATGATTTTACTGATATGATTGGCTATGTCAGAAAAAATGGGATTTTAGAACCATATGAACTTTTACAAATCAACGACATTTTAAGGGTAGCTGATTATTTAAAAGAATATAGCAAGGAAATCGAAGAACCATATATCAAAGATTTATTTGATAGAATTTCTACTAATGATTTTATAAAAGATGAAATCGAAAGATCCATTGTAAGTGAAGATGAGATAGCTGATAATGCATCAAGCGAGCTTAGAAATATCCGCAGGTCAAAGGCCAGAAAAGAAGCTGACATAAAGGCAAAATTAAATTCTTATGTTACAAACGATAGATACGATGATGCCTTGCAAGACAAAGTTGTTTCCATGAGAGATGGCCGTTATGTAGTACCAGTAAAAACCAATAAAAAATCAGTTATTGGCGGGATTATCCACGATAAATCTTCATCAGGAAATACAATTTTTGTTGAGCCTGCAGCTATTGTTGAGCTTAATAATCAATTAAAGGATTTAGAACTTAAGGAAGAAGATGAAATTAGAAGAATCCTAGACAGACTTTCTAGATTTGTCCAGCAATTTGATGTGGAAATTCTTGAAAATCAAAAGCTAATATCTCGTATAGACTTTTTAGCTGCCAAGGCAAAATATGCTATAAATAACGAACATAGCCTTCCAAAGGTAACTATAGATAAAATTATAAAACTAAATCAAGCCCGTCATCCACTATTAACTGGAAAAGTTGTGCCAATAGATGTTGCAATCGGTGGAGATTACAAAACTTTAATAATTACAGGACCAAACACAGGGGGTAAAACTGTTTCTTTAAAAACAGTTGGTTTGATAACATTAATGGCCCAAAGTGGTTTATATATTTCGGCTGATGAAAATAGTATAATAAATGTTTTCGATGATATTTTTGTAGATATAGGTGACACCCAGTCTCTAGAGATGAGTTTATCAACATTTTCTGCATCCCTTACAAAAATTGTAAATATATTAGAAAATGCAACTGACAAATCCTTAGTCTTATTAGATGAACTAGGATCTGGAACTGACCCTACAGAAGGGGCAGCCCTTGCTATTTCTATCCTAGATTATTTACGAAAAAAAGAAATAATGACCTTTGCAACAACCCACTACAGCGAGCTAAAATACTATGCTGTTGAAACAAATGGAGTGATGAATGCATCTGTAGAATTTGATGTAAACACCCTTTCACCAACATATAAACTAGAGATAGGTACTCCGGGAAAATCAAATGCCTTTGAGATTTCAAGAAGACTTGGTCTTGATGAAGAAATTTTGAAAAATGCCCAAAATTTACTTGGTGAAGATACCAAAAATGTTAATAAAATCTTAGAAGAAATAGAAG
>Ga0181466_1000333_pt1 | contig 17685 bp, 16 predicted proteins | sample InSIn4gowninarea_FD_119078 | JGI IMG/M metagenome (GOLD analysis project Ga0181466, IMG submission 119078) | Clean room microbial communities from NASA Spacecraft Assembly Facility at Jet Propulsion Laboratory, Pasadena, California, USA -... ... | reverse complement strand
GGTATCGGAAGTGCTTGACAGTGTTGGCTCTGCAGGGGTTGCAGGCTTGGGAGCAGGTTGAGCGGCAGGGCGACGGCGGGCGACAGCAGCTTTGGGAGCGAACTTCTTGCCCTTGTCTGTTTGACGCGTTAGTGAGAGGCGTCGCGTTTTTTGTTCAAATGGAAAGTCGCACTGATGGCCGAACTGGTCAAGGGCGCCATGTTTGTCAAGTCCGCATTTCCTGCGAAGGTGTTTTGTCCAAGTCGGAGAGTGTCTGGGCCGATGGAGGATAATGATCTGGTCGCAAAGAAATGTCTTGATTCGAGGAAGGAGCCGAGTGAGCCTTGGGCCTTTGCGGCTCGAAGTTCAAAGCGCCGAGCGAGGAGATGCCAAGGCCTTCGAGATGTCGCAACTTAGAGAAGTTACTCCCTCTCTCCGACTTCAGCGCCTTCACTCGCCTCGTCGTCCGCTCCTGCCTCGCCACCACGTCAGCTACAGCGGCGCCTTCTTCGCCTCTACCCAGCTGATCGTGACATGACGCTCTCCGACACGACCAACCTGTCTGTCCCTTCCTCCAGATCCACCATGGATGAGCGCAAGAGATCCATCCAGCCTGACTCGGACGACATCTATCCCAGCAAGCGCCACCAGACCAGCCAGAATGCCCCTCAGATGAGAATGGACTCTGAAAAGGAAAAGGATGTCGAGGTAATTCCGCTCTCCCATCTCTGCGCTTTCACGTGCCTCCTTCCTGCTAACACACACATCAACAGTCGTTCCAAAAGGATGCCATTCTCCGTCAGATGAAAGAGTACAAGCGTGAAAAGGCCCTATACGAGTCCCAAGTCCAAGACCTCTCCAAGCGCTCCCAACACCACGACGACCACCTGCGCATCGTCGATGCCTGGTTCACTCAGGTTAATACTCCCCGACTGCCCCCGCTCCCGATGCCCCGACGCTGACGCCGCCGATCGTGTAGTTACTCGACGAGATTAGAATTCTGGTTGGCGACCTCGTCTCGGACCAAGAACCCGAGGCTGGTGAACTCTTCAACTCCTCTTTGCTTTTTGAAGACAACTCCCTCTTTGACACCCACCTCAAGAACCGCTCATCCAAAATCAAGGCTGCCATCAAGGATGTTTTCGGCAGACTGCCTGCCGCTGAGCCGGAAGTCAGAAGTCTGCAAGAGAGACTGGCTGCTCTGCTGGCAGCTGAAAAGGCTCATCTGATTGAACGTCAAAGAATCAGCGGTGAGTGCGATCAGCTATCTGAACGCTTGGAACAGGCGTCCTACCGTTATCTTCTCGCCGAAAAGAAACTCGATCGCGCAAAGAGCGCTCAAGTACAGAAACTCGAGCGTCAAGCAACAATGGGCGGACACTCAGAGTCAAGCTCTTCTTCGGAAAAGAAGTCTGTCAAGAGCGAGGCCGCTGAAACAAATGGCGAAGTTGACGGTGCTGTTCATGCCGCGGCAGAGACCGCTCGCAGAGAGGCTCTCGCTGCTTCGGAGAAACGCAAACTCCAAATGGAACAGCTTGAGGCAGAGAACAAGCGCCTAACCGAAGAATTGACTTCCGCAAAAGTTCGACTAACTTCTCTGTCCGACGACGACTATGCCAAAACTGATCTCTACAAACTGCTGAAGTCTCAACACGAGGAGATCATCAAGCGCGTCAATGATCTGGAAGCTACTAATTTGCAGCTGCGCGAGGAGGCTCAACGACTCCAAGCCGAAAGAACTTCATACCGCAACAACATGGAAGAGGAGTCGCAGACAAACACGACTGATCTCGAAACCCAGCTAGCACGTGCCGAGTCCGACCTGGCTCGTATTCGGAATGCAAGAGACGAGCTATCGGCCGAACTTTCTGTGCGCAAGGGCTCGCAAGACCAGAGTCAATTGGCCTCAGACTCCGTGAAAGAACTCGCAGCCGCTCGTGAGACTCGTATTGCTGCTCTGGAATCAGAAGTGGAGCGTCTCAAGTTACAAATCGGAGAAAGCACCGCATCCTCATCTAACGAGGCCATCGAAAATATGACGATCGATGAATTGAAATCACAGCTGAAGACGCTCGAAAATAGACACCTGTTGCTAAACAACGAACTGCCCTCTATGGAAGCGGCATGGAAGAAGGCTAAGGGTCTGGCAGAGAGAAAGGTGTCCGACATCCTGGAGTGGGAAGAACAGCGCACGCGGATCCATGCTGAAAAGGCAAAGGCTGACCAGAAGTACTTCGCTGCAATGAAGGCAAAGGAGGCGCGCGAGAATGAACTGCGAACCCTCAAAGCACAGAATGCAAAGAGTTCCGAGATTGTGACGCAGCTCAAGGACGCCGAGAACAACAGCAGATCTTTGATTATTAATCTGGAGAAGCAAATTTCCGAGTCGAAAGAATCATTGACCTCGCTTTCACAACAAAATCGAACGATGCAGCAAAAACTCAGCGAAGGAAACTTAACTCTGGAGAAACTTCGCACACAAATTACCGACATGAAGAAAATAGTTGTTTCCAAGGATACCGCATCTTCAGTAGCTGCGGCCGCAAAACGACAGGCCGAGGTTGAGCTTGAAGAAGTCAAGGTCCGCTTGGAAGACACCAAGAAATCTCTTGATAGCATGAAGAGAAAGGGCTCTGGACGGGAATCTGAATCGGACGACTGGCGTGTAAGTACAAGCACACGGTATTATTTGACCGGGCTTGAGCTGACCATTGACAGAAAATTGCCATTTGCCCCGTTTGCAACTCAAACCTACGCAACACCGTCCTCAAGCTCTGCAGTCACACTTTTTGCCAGGGATGCGTGCAGAATCTCATCGCCAACCGATCCAGGAAATGTCCTTCGTGCGGTAAAGCATTCGGACATGCAGATCACATGCCTATAGTATTGGCATGAGCTGTCCCGTCGCCTCACCTCAAATTATCACTCAATGGCTTGCCGATTTCATATTCACTTCTACGATACCCCGGTTCTTTTTCAGTCGTGTCAAAGCTCGCCGAGTGTGAGCACGAGAAGTACAAGACAGGGTTCGAGAGTGTCCGACTTTCACAGCGCGACGCCTATCGCCTCGTCAACGAGTACGTTTTGGCCACTTACGTCGACACGCATTGCGAACTCGGCAAGAATGCCGGCAACGCCGACGATGGAGGTTCACCCAGTACTTCTCGGCCATACTTTTCTCATTCCCTGCTTCTGAGATAGACTCATTGATACATATTCGAGATTCAAGTCGACCTACAGAACCAGTCGGTAACGTTCCGCTTTTACAGTCTTCTCTTTCCGGTCAATACGACAAGGGACTACGACATTTGGCGATGACTGCCGCGGTGCAAGCACGAATTGTACAACCACGACCAGCAATACTAATGATGATCGGGAAGGCCTTGGATCGTTGTAATTCGAGCGGTAGCGGACGCTCTGGCTCTGATACCTAAAAGTAAAACAGCGAAATCAAACTATTACAAACCATCCCATACATTGTATTCCAAGCACCAAATACAACCAATCCCTCGACAGATTGTAGGCGTGACTGTAGGCGTAGTCGTAGGGTCGGGAGAATATGAAACAGGTGATAGGTTGAGGAAGTAAGAGGACGAGAGGTTTCAGATGTCAAGTCCGATGATGCACGGCGGAAACGGCCCGTTCCTTCCTGTCGATCACCGTCAATGCACAAACGTCAATCTTCAATCTTGCAAAGAAAGTTACCAAGTTATCCGAATCTTCCAACCACCAAAACAAGCACATTCATACTCCGCAACCATGGGCAAATCCAAGCGTCGCAAGTTGCAAGAACGCAAAGACCACAACGAGAAATCTAACAAAGGTCGCTCGAGAACAAACGTCCGCGAAGGACCCTCACGACCAAAAAGCCAACAGGCGAAATCGCAACAACATGCCAAAGCCTCGTCGGAAAAGAAAGCAAAAGCATCGGCAGGTACACGGCAACAGCAACAACAAAATCAAGACCCTATCATCCCCTTCGACGCCCTCGACCGCATCCTCATCATCGGCGACGGCGATTTGAGTTTCAGCAGAAGTCTGGTGGATACACATGGATGCGCTGCACTGCTAGCGACCACCTACGACAACGAAGCTGAATTGTTGGAGAAATACCCACAAGCGCAAGAGAACAAAGATGCGATCGAGGCGGAAGAGCAAAGAGTATTACACGGAGTAGACGCGACGAAATTGGGGCAGAAAGAGGTCAAGAAACAAGCTGGTGGGTGGGAGAGAGTGGTGTTCAATTTCCCGCATGTGGGAGGTAAGAGTACGGATGTCAATAGGCAGGTCAGGTATAACCAAGGTATGTTGTCCTCTCTGGGTGCTGTGGCATTTTTGTTGTCGCAAATACTGATTATGGGTGCAGAAATGTTGGTGTCTTTTTTCAAGGCGGTTACGCCGTTGTTGGCTCCTCATGGCACTGTCATTGTTACTCTGTTCGAAGGCGAGCCTTATACACTATGGAACATCCGCGATCTGGCTCGTCATTCTGGTCTGGAAGTCCAACGCAGTTTCCGCTTCCAAGCAGAGGCATATCCTGGATACTCGCACGCACGCACATTAGGGAATATCGAGGGAGGAGGAAGTTGGAAGGGTGAGGAGAGGCCGTCAAGAAGCTATGTCTTCCAACACAAGGGAGCAGGCGAGCTGGTGCAGAAGCAACAAGCTAAGAATAACAAGAGGAAAAAGGCGGATGAGAGTGACGATGAAGACAGTGATGAGGACTGAGTGGTGTGGATATGATCATGTGTTTATATTGTTCGATACCCGAGCGTGAATATACGCTGTACTTCTTTCCATCTGAATCCTGAGGAGGGGTGCCTATATGTATAAAGTTCATTGTCTAAAAGCCGACAGCATGTCTGACCTCCTTCATAGTCGACTCGGCCGACTTCCTCGCCTTCTCAGCACCAATCTGTGCTGCCTCTTCAAGAATTTTTCCATCACCACCGACAATTTCCTCGAACCTCGCACGGATAGGGGCAAGATGTCCGTCCACCACCTCCGCGACTTTGTCTTTCAACGCCTTGAGACTTAGGCCCTCGAACTCCTTGGCATACTCTGCAGGATCTGCTGCGCCGTGGTTCGAGCTGTCGAGGTTGAAAGCAATCTCGATCAAGTTGGAGACACCAGGGCGAGCTGATGGGTCGTATGTTACACCCTCGATACTGTCTGTAAGAGCCACACGTAGTTTCTTTGAGATGGCAGAGGACGAGTCGGTCAGGAGAATTCGTGACTTGGGATTCGGTGCTGATTTTGACATCTTGTGGGTTGGGCGGTCGAGAGCCATTACACGCTTTGCAGGAGCTGCACAGGGGAGTGTCAGTCAAGCTCTTCAAGTTTGTTCTTTCCATGGCTCCTGCATATCAAGAGACAAACGTTTCACAGATACTTACATAGTAACGTCTCTGGCTGGACCAGAACCCTGCTACCGGCCAGATGGTTGAAGCCAGCGGCACACTCGCGTGCAAACTCGAGATGCTGAGATTGATCATGGCCGACAGGCACATGTGTGGCTTTGTGTATGAGGATATCTGCTGCCTGCAGGACAGGATATGAGAAGAGACCGAGTTTCAACTTTGTCTTGCTGGAGGGGTCTAAGGGATTGGCGTTCTCGTCGAGGTCGAGTTTGCTCTTTCATCATTGTCAGGACCGAGTAATTAAGTCATAGATGAAGGTAAAGAGAAGAAAAGAGGTGGAGGGAGAGAGAGAGAAGAGACAAACCTTCCATTGTGTCATTCGAGAAAGATAACCCATAGATGCTGAACAGCTCAGAATCCACATGAGTTCAGAATGAGCAGGTACCTACATTTCCATCAGCCCAAGGCTCTTCTACATGGCCTCACTAGAGGTGATCCTACATCGCTTTGAAAGAAGATGGTGCACTTTTGAGGGTCAAGTCCAACAGCAAGAAGAGCAGCCAGCATTTCTTTCTTGGAAGTCCTTAAAGCATCTGGATTTTGATGTACAGTGATAGCATGAAGATCCACGACCGAGTAGATCAAGGAAGTGTTAGATGAAGCGTCGTTCTGTAACTTCACCCATTGCTGCATAGCACCAAGATAGTTCCCGAGATGCGGTACCCCGGTTGGCTGGATACCGGAGAAGATGACTCTCGGCGCTGCTAGAGCGTCACTGCTTGGCGTGTTGCTGTGAAGGCGTGTCAATGCTCGCGGAGCCAAACTCCGGGGCGCAGAGCGAGTGCATACCACACTACACAGCTTTTGCGACATTGCAACGAAGAAGGCAAGTATCGAACATGAACGCTTCAACTCCAAGACCGTATTACTCAAAAGTCCAACGCGCCGGCGATACATCGGAACGGGATGATCGGCAAGAAGGACCGTGGGCACGGACCATGCGCGAGCGTCGTCAGTGGCTGGGCGCTTCTGAACACCGCCCTGTTGATGTGCCTGAAGGTTGTATACCACAATCACTGAACACATCCTCTGAGTCCGATAGCGACGCAACAATCCGCGCACCCACTACTCCCTCGGCCAAGACTCACAAATCCACCACCTACAACACACACAAGACCCCACAAGCAAAGAAAGCCTCCATCATGTCGTGGGCCGGCTTCAAGAAGAACGTCAACCGCGCAGCCACGCAGGTTATGGTCAAGACTGGCCACGTCGAGCAAACCCACGATCGCAGCTATGAAGTCGAGGAACGCCGCTACCGTGTCATGGAGAACGCCGCCACTCGCCTGCAGAAGGAATCAAAGGGCTATCTGGACAGCTTGCGCGCAATGACTGCCTCGCAAATGCGCATCGCAGAGACAATCGACGCCTTCTACGGTGACGCCGGTGCCAATGACGGTGTCTCTCGCAGCTACAAGCAGGCTGTCGAGGACTTGGACGCAGAGACTATCAAGGCCTTGGATGGTCCTTTCCGCTCGACCGTCCTCGACCCCATCAACCGCTTCTGTGCATACTTCCCTGACATCAACGAGTGTAAGTTGTTTCCTCTCCCCAATCTTCTTCCTTCTCATCCTCTTCTTCGTCCTCATTCAAAGCCTCAAAGCTGACCACACATCTTCTCCCTACAGGCATAAAGAAACGCAACCACAAACTCCTAGACTACGACCGCGTCCGCGCCCAAGTAAAACGCCTAACCGAAAAGCCCGACAAGGACGTCACAAAACTGCCCCGCACCGAAAAGGAAGCAGAAATGACCCGCGCAGCCTACGAACAACTCAACGAACAACTCTTCAACGAACTGCCCCAACTCATCGAATTGCGCGTCCCTTACCTCGACCCCTCCTTTGAGGCTCTCGTCAAGATCCAGTTGAGATTCTGCGCAGAAGCTTACTCGAGAATGGCTCAGGTGCAGCAGTATCTGGATCCTGACACTAGAGATCAGTATGCCAATGGCAATCTGGACACTAGAGTTGAGCAAATCTTGCAGGAGATTCGTGAGCTCAGTATCGCTGGTACTGTTTGAGGAGGCTTCACTGTTGTACAGGTCGTCACTTGGTTTGACGGCTTCAAATTGTTTCTGGGAGCGGATGAAATGCAGCATGTTCTGAAGCAGAGCCCAGTGAGGGGCCAGAGACAGAGAAAAATGCAGAGTTTCACAGAAAGAAAGAGGTTAATCATCATGGGCATCAAGGCGTGAAAGAGGAGCTCATTTGGCGTTGTTTCTAATACTGGTTCTTTTCATCATCTCTTCTTGAGATTCCATCGGCTCCCACGAGTCCTTTTTATGCGAGGACGGATTATTATGTGGATAGAGCAAAGAAAGGCAAAGCATTTTAGTAACATTGATTCCTTGAGCGTGACCTTTGATCTTCCCCATCTGTTATGCAGTGTCCCCGTCCTTCCTGCATCTGGGACAATGTCCTGATATGCTGTTTCGGGCCCTTCTAGGCCCGAATGGCTCCTGGTGATCGCGAGGTTGCTTTTGGCTGCTGCAAAAATGCAGAGTGTGATTGAGGTCGGTGAAAAGGTCCAGTGAGAGCGGCGGATCGATGTGCTTCCAGTGGACATGGTCGTACTTTGAAGAGCAATGTGCCTTTTGACAGCTACTTGCTGTACGTGGCGTGTGACGCTGGAGAGCTTTACTCGATGGCGATGGTCTCAACATCACCGCCCTGGATAGAATTTTGGCCATCGGCGGGTGCGGAGGAAATGGCATTGTTTATGGGTAGTCCATTGGCATGTCCGTTCTGCATCTGTACCTCCTCAAGGCCAGTGAGCTGCACCTGAGGAACGCTACCAAGTCCGTTGGGCTGCAAGAACGTCTGCAAAGGGTAGATTGGGCCGTCAAAGTTCTCGCCATCGAACATGACAAAGTTCTGGATAGGTTGCTCGCGCTTGCCGAGCACGTTGATCACGTCTTCTGCAAGTCTGCCACCGACGAAAGCAGCCGTAGGTACGATCTCGCTGCCGATGTTGTGCAGGAAGCTGCGAAGGAACTCGGCTGTCAGCGACTCAATCGGCATCTGGAGCTCCTTGAGCTTGTTAGTTGCCATGCCGGTGAAGACGGTCAGATCTTCCTTGGAGTTCTGAGCAGGCAGACGGTGTACGTCACGCTCAAAGTCCCAGAGAGCGCGCATGCACGGTAGGAGCGGTGTAACGGAGCGCATCTTGCGACGGTTACGGATGATGTCGTCCGGCAAGGGAGAAGTGTTGGCTAAGAGTAGTGGAGAGTAGATCTCACGCTTGGTGACGGTCTCGATGTTCTTGCCGTTCTGCTTCTTGGTCGTGACACCAACGATACTGCGGGTTGCAGTTTCTCGCTTGATGGTAGCAGGCATGTTGGAAGTTTCGCGCTCAATGATGTAGTCGTGCACGATCAGATCAGCGAAAATGAAGCCATAGAAGCCGTGAATTCCGGAAGCGTAGAAAGGACGGTTGGCAAGTCGGCAAGCAGCGTTGATGGTGGCCATAGTTTCCAGATTCTGATCGCATGCGATGACAAGTTGGAAGGGTGCGTAGTAAGTCTGATCCTTGGTCAAGATGTTGCTGCTGTCGGTTCTGACAGCGACTCTGGGGTTCAACTCCTGGAGACGCTCAGAAGCGGCTTCTGCTCGCTGGGATGAATGTCAGTATGAATCACATAGGGCCCTTCGAGACTATGCTCACGTTGCGACCAACGTCCTCTTCACGGACAAAGTACTGAGCACCCAGATCGTCCTCAGTGACTTGCTCGCTGTCCACGATAGTCAGGGAGCCAATGCCATTGAGAATAAGGTTCTTGGCGATCTCGGTTCCCAATGCTTTGACTGAGATGAGTAGGATGTTGGCAGAGCGCATTCTAGATACAAAGGTTAGCAGATCCCTAAAAGATAGGTAGAGCATTAACTACCTCTCCTGAGCCTGCACACCCCAGAGGCGAATTTGGCGGTCATAGAGCGCGATCTCATCTAAACACTATCAGTGCTCAATCTTTAGCATTAGCGTTGACAACGATACCAGCGCTCATAGCTTGCGCCTGCGCAATGGCAGCAACTGTCTCGGCGGCTGCGTCGTGTGTGTCGAGAGCACCGTTCAGTTGGTCCACTGTTAGATATCAGCTCTAGTCGTAAGAAAATCTTCTAGAAGTCGCAGATGGTCGTACTGGTATCGCCATTTGAGAGCATGTTGATGTCGTTGGTAGACATGTTCGATAAGTGTCGGGATGTTCGTCCTCAAATCGAAAATTGGTGGCAGAGTGGAAGCGAATTGATAAGGAAGGCAGCAGCCAGAAAGCGATTTGGAAGACGGCAGAGCAAGTGAAAGTTGTTCGTGTTGCGCCCAGATAATTTGATAGTTTCAAGAAAGTAATGGATGGATCCTGGCTGTCGGGGCCAGGTTCCAGCGGCAATGAGACAGATTGACAGAGTTCCTGACTTACGTCAAATGGATAAAAGAATAGGGGGATGATGCCGAAGCGATGATTATTGGTAAGTGAAGTGAGCAGTGTACGAGTGGGTACGAATAAAGTAGAAGCATCCAAAAGTCCAAACCGCGTGGTCGGTCGGTCATAGACGCACGGACGTCTTCCGCATGAGAGTCGGTCTTGTCTTCTCCGAGCATCGCGACCCTGACGAACACCTACTCCGTATCCAACTGTTGTCGCTATTCTGCAGAATACTTTCTCTGCTCTTACAACAGCACAGACGCATAACAATCATGGACGCAATCATCGAGTCCGGACGCAAGATTTGGGAGGGTGAAATCGTAAGAGCTTGGATTTTGAGAGCAGATGAAGGGGGCCCCAAGCTGACAGCTCCTAGGACTTTGAAGGTCAACGCCTGGTCGAGATGTTCTGTAGCGTCCTGTTGAGCACTGCTGGAGTATGACTACCCTTCCCATTCTCATATCAGTTGAGCACTCCTTCCGGTCTTCTACCTACCTTCACCACTCCACGGCCTCAATCTATCTGGAATGGACTGAGCTGACCCCACCTTAGGTCCTCGCTTTCATGGTCGGCTTTGCAACTCAAGACATCACATACACTCTCTACATCCTGCTCGGCGGTGCAGCCCTCACCTTCGTCGTGTGCGTACCACCATGGCCCATTTACAACAAGGACCCCGTCAAGTGGTTGCCCGCAAAGAAGTCAAGCGGAGTCACAGGCATTGACATTACAGTCGATGGGAAAAAGGTGCAATAAATGTCACAAACTAAGGGTGTTCAAGGCGTACATGGGACAAGCCAAGGCAGTAAGACTACCGTCGCCTGGCTGGAAAGGACTTCTTGAATCATAAATATGGCATGTCTCTGCCTTTTCATTAACGTGAGCGCTGAAACAAAGCGCCAAGTTGTAATGCTATCTCTTTTGGTCGTGTGATGCCTCTTCGGGCTTGTCGACATATGGTCGAGTGTAATCTTCCCTCTGCCCGTAAAGCTGCTCTTTCTGTGCCTTGGGTATAGTATAAGATGCGGACAGATGGCTGAATGGCGGGAGGTCGACGCTGGAATGCAAAGTAGAGGGTGGTGGAGCAAGGGTGCTCTGCTGATCGAGGTGGCGAAGGTGATGATTTATCGACCGTACTTTTGGAACTCCCAGTCTCTGTTGTCAAGAGGGCAGACTTGACGCGTCTTCAACCAACGCGAGATGCAGTGGAAGTGGAAAGCGTGCTTGGACAGAGTCAGTCTGGAAGATTGGTGATTTGGAAGCGGTTGAACTCACGTTACAAATACCCCATGCTACGGTGCATTCCTCACTGGTGGCGGAGGCTTGGTTGGCCTGGCAGTCGATGCCTTGTACGTAGATCAGTATTTGGTGCAACGGGTTGAGACAGGGGGCAAGCATACACAGGTCCATGATGTGGTTGCGGCAAATAGCGCAGTTGTCGACGACGATGTCCCAGGCCCAAAGAGCGACGGCGTTCCACTGAGAACAGTGTATCAGTAACAGATCGCAGAGGCATTAGATAGCATGCATGTGCACCTTCTTGACTTCAAAACGCTTCTTTCCGGAGTCGGCGGCGGTATCAACCTTGGAGGTCTTGGTCTTAGGAGGGGCATCTGTCATCTCGACGTCGGCCATGGTTGCTGAAGAAGTGTGCGTGGGGAGCACAACGGGACCGATGATATGAGAGGTGGTGGTTAGAGGTCGCAGGTGTCGCAAAGGAGTATTTGCGACGAGGGTTGTGAAAGTGAATGTTTGACAATGACAAGCACCCAGGCAGCTGTGAGCACCGAGCACCTTGAATCACGGAAGCTCGGGGCGTTACAGCCGCTGGCTATGACATAGATCTGATGCAGATAAGATCCGCTCGCCTGCTCTGATTGGTGCGATTGTCCATGTCGGGCGCAATCGACCCAACGACGACATTCACGTGCGTGACACCCACCATCCGACCTCTCTTTCAATCTCCTTGTCTCAGCAACTTCCTTACAAGACACTTTCGCAACGCCTTCTAACCCTACTCCGTGCCTGTTCTTTTCCTTCACTCGCACTCCGGCAATCGTTGGCATCTTACATCACAGTCTACCTCGGTCTTACGCGCCGATCCAGGAACATCTCCCTATTTGACTCGCGCCCGAGCACTTGTCATGTCTACTGCAGTAGCTGCTCCCTTTCAACAATCCTCCAACTTTGGTCCGCAATATCACAACATGTCCAACAGCCCTACACAACCCACCACTCAGCGCAATACGAGGCCGCCGCGTGCTCGCAACGTCAACATCAACCATGACGCTTATGCCCAGAACACTCAATCAGACTCCGGCCTTCCCTCGCAAGCGACGACTCCAAAGCCGAAGAAGACCAGACCTAGGCAGAACGACCACCGTGCTGCTTCCAACAGCGACGTGCCGAACTCGACCAACCAACGCACCAAGCCGTCACGCAAGTCGCCGACCGCTACTCCTGCGAAACCTGCCGCCTATGCCGGTCCCACTTTCCATGCTTCCCCTGCCGCTTCCAATCTGCCCATGCCCAAGTTCGCATCCAAGTCTGTACCGCCAGCTACGACCAACAACTCGCTCCAAGCCAAATTCGACGCCGAGTCCACGAAGCTCAATGCTCCCTCGCCGTCTTTCGATGCTGCTGTTCCGGCTCCCTTGTCAAGAGAAAGATCTCCACTCGACATATTCTTCAATGCCGATAGGCAAGAGCGTGCCCACAAGAGCTCATCCCCTCTAGCTCAGAGACGTACTACCCCGCCGGAAGCAAAAGGCATGTTCAAGCTGGATATTGACCCCTCTAGCAGCCCAGCTGCCTCTCAAAACCAGGCCGAAGCCGATAAACAGGCTTACACGCAGTCGCTCAAGAACCTTCTGAACCTGCAGCCTTCTACTACTTCTCCTGCTCAGCCCCGCGCTCAGCCAAACCCTGTCTTCCAGACTCCCCAGCAGCAGCGTACTCTTGACGCTGATCCTTCCCTTCATTACGGAAACCGCAGTTTGACACCGCTCTTCCATGCTGCTCGTAACCCATCGTCACCTCAGCCCACCGCTGATCTTACTCCTAAGCGTAATCCTTCTGCTCATGCACAGCAGCCTTTCGACCCTCGTGCCTACCTCGAGTCTCAATCACCATTCATTTCTCGTCCCCACAATGCTTCTGCTTCGCCCCAGCAGCATTATCAGCAGCAGGCTTATCACAGCCCCGCACAATTTATCGGCGCTCATCGACCGCAGCCACCTCCCCCTCAGCGTCCATCACAACCTGATCATTCACCCGACGTCAAGGGTATGGAGGCCAAGCTTCGCGGTATGCTGAAGCTTACCTAATTTACGCACCTTGGATCTTCGTTTGCGTGACACAGCTTGTCTCTGTCGCTTCAGCCGGTTTCTCGCTACTTTTCGCTTTTTCTGTCTACACGCTGCATGATGATGATCAGGATGATTTCACATAGCGCCTCGGTTCTTCGGCTGGACGTCCTACGTCTTCGACATTATTTCAGTCTTGTCTTCGACCAATTTTCTGGCGTTACTGGCGAGCAACACTTTCGACTCGTCTGGGATCTTGTTCTCTGAATTGTCCTTTGGCAATGATCAGCATACGGCATTGGGAGTTCAGAAGCTGGCAAGCTTCGCACTCGTCTTTTCTTGGTCAATGGTTCTGCGTCCTTCTCTACCAATCTTGAGGGTTATTTTGGCGTTTTCGGTTGTTTCTTTGCTATTTCGGTCTTTGCTTTTTTCTCTATTATGCCGCTACTGTTTTCCTATGGTTTCTTTCCAATCGCGTTCTCTATCTTCCCACGACAGGAGGGTTGCATTGTTGTGGCATTTTGGGGACGGGCGTTTGCTGGGAAATCCATGGGACAGAACAGGGACCAGTCAGGAGGCGCGATCTATCGATTTTTCAAACTTCTTGGTAGGTGCGCGACGATACCCCCTTGCTGCTCTTTGGTTTGCGTTGCGTTTCTTCTGGTTTCTTTCCTGCCGAGGTGTTTTTATCCTTCTTCTCGAGATTTAACTATCGAGTCTCTACTTTGCTTTGCTTTGTTGCTTTTTGAACAGAAAAAAAAACCCAAAAAATCATACTTTTGTCGAGAGCTCTCTGATGACTTTGGCCGTTTATGGTCAGTCTGAGCTCTTGGCCCAAGAATCTTGCTTTTCTTTCTGCTATCGTGTGATGATTAAAAGCCTTTGGTTCTAACCATTTCAGCTTCAATTAGGAATAGGGACTGAATCTCACCCCTATGTTAAATGGGGCTAACGCGTGCGCGCTTTGGAAACATTGAATTAACAGAATAGTGGCAGAACATTAACTACTATTCGAATCGACAATTGCATACTGATAAAGGACAGGGACGAGAAAAGCATAGGACCATTCACACTAGACATTATCTTCCTATCTCTCAAACTCAAAGGATTGCTTTTCGAGACAAGACCTCGAATCTCATTCTCCTCGTCGCCCTCCCTTCAAAATTATATCTTCTCGTACCAGCACCTCATTCAGTCTGGTCTTCGTAGTAGACTCCCGAATCAACAACGACGTGCGTACTTCTTGGTCAAGATCAGAGCGACCGTGAGTAGCATTCTGACCGAGCTCCCGGAAGGACAGTGGACGCCAGGTCGCGACTAATAAGAAGTTCCGCTGGGGATCTCCTGCATAGTCGGGGTGGCCGACATCATAGGATCCTTGACATCATAAGGCGGATCCATAGGACGACCCTGAGCCTCTCTCACTCCCACGACCCCCGTCATCTTAGGCTCCTCCACCTCCCCCTGTTCTCCACCCTCAACAACAGGCGTAGCAGTCTGCCCACTCGTCGACCTCTCAGTCCTCCTGTTCCCATTCCTACTCTGATAGGGTCTGATGCTTTGTCTCTGCTCCAAAGCACTGATGGCACTAGGATCAGTCCTCAGTCTCACATTGTCACCGGCGGGCTCGGAGGCAGTGGGAGCAGCGCCGATCACACCGGGGCAGATTATACTGTTTGGCTGGGGTGTTGCGGCGACGAAGGCGGAGGAGGCGGCGTAGAAGGCTGAGCGGCGGGCTGAGCCGATCAGGGAGATCGAGGTGCCTTCTTGGCGTTTGCAGACGGCTGCGGCGGAGGTGAGAGTGAGGAGGGTGAGGAGGGCTGTTAGTTGGGATGGGAGATGCATGATGGTGGATTGCTTCCTGCTGAGGTGTGTAGGGGTGAGAGAAAACAGAAGAGGGAAGAAAAGCAATGGCAATGGTGTTTTGTAGCACAAGATTAGAGCTGCAAGGAAGCTCCGAAGCTATTGTCTAGAGGTAGAGTATGCTTTCGATAGTAAGGTGAGATGAGGGGCGTCAGTGTGATGCTCGCTGCCAAAGACGATCGTTGAGTATATATTCTTCTGATGATGACCCCGCTGCTCCAACTGAGGCTCTAACTATGGAATGAGCAAAGAGGTGGCACTTTCTAAAGACACAAGAGCTTGGAAGACATACTTCGATCAATGAAAGTTAGCAATGCAAGTTGTGGAGAAGGAAAGGTCGAACGAGCATAGCTGGGCTAGAAGGAGCCAACCACTTTCTTCCTTCCATTTGCATCACACATTACCCCCATTACATTCACGATCGTAACCTCTTCAACTGTAAGCAATCATTCATTGTATTCTTCATCCATATATCAAAAGTAGCCATTTATACATCAACAAGGACATTCCCCACCAAAAAAGCCAAATTCATGAGATCTTTCTCTCAAATAAGCTCATGACAAGAAACCTTGGTCCCACTGCACATTTGGAGGGTACTCTCAACAACTTCAACCTTTCCTTTTCATCATACCACTGCGTTATGCCGTGTCATCATTTTGTTCTCCCAGTAGCCTTTAATATATGCGTCTGTTGGTTCCGGGACCAGGTGCTGGGCCTCTGAAGTATGACATGCCGCCACTTCCTCCGTGGGAGCCTGCTCCTCTGCGAGTGGCTGTGGGAGAATATCCACTAACTGAACCTCCGTTTGTCAGTGTACCTGTGCCGGTGCCGGTGCCAGTGCTTGTGCCAGTGCTTGTGCCAGTGCTTGTGCCAGTATTGCTGAAGTCAGGCTGCTGAACCGGCTGCTGAACGGATGGGGGTGCAGGCTGCTGCTGAAACTGAGGTGCTGGTCTGTATATACTGGTTCTTGTAAGTGTGGTCCTCGTAACCTCGACGATTCTGGTGCTTCCAAGAACATACCTCTGTGCTCTGGAACTGCGAGCCACAGAACTGACTGAAGGATACGCTGAACGAGCAGGAGGGACTGGGTGAGCAGGAGGTAGGGGACGCATGGGCAGAGTTCTGGTGGGTTGGCTGTTGTAGTGATACTCTGAGAGACGACGATTGTAGTCATTTGCATTCTCGTAACCGGGATGAACCGGGCCAACATCAAGACGACGGCGTGGTTCAAGTGCTTGCTGAGCTCCGACGCTGGATTGGCGTGCTGTGTGACTCCCAGCTCTGGTACTCGGCTGGTGAGGTGCGCTATATATTTGTGTTCCGATGGTGGACTGACACATGGACCTTACGACAAGAACAAACACGACGATCGATCTCGCTAGGAGTTGGGTCTGCTCCAGCGCCTACTCTCGTCTGGTCTTCACCATAGATGTAACCCGAAGGATTTCTTGAGGCAGGGGGAGGAGGTGGAGGCGTAGGAACATATCTGTCTGCCACACTGCCGATTCTGGTAAACACAGGGTCTTGAGGCTGGATACCAATTTCTCTCCATCTTGATGCATCGAATGGGCGACGTTCGCAATCCGGGCAGTTCTGAGGTAGAGCTTGAGGGTGCTCTCGATTGAGGGCGTCCCAGTGTCGGCAAATAGGCCGTCCAAAGTCGCGGACGGGTCTGCACTTCCATAGCCCCTTCAAGGTATGGCCGCACCCAGTGTAGCTGTTGACTTTTGATCCACACATCTTAGATGATGTGTAATGAGTGATGAGTACAAAGGTGTGATTTCTGTCTTTTATATCGAGTGATTGGCTTGAATTGTCGACTTCGAGATGCTGAGTGGCTTTGATTGATTGTCTTTGGGTTTTCTTCCAGAAGTCGTTGGATCTGTTGTTATAAGTTCCTTGCTTTCCTGGACACCCAGAGATATTATATACCCAACAAGCAACAGACTTTCACACCCATGATAGGGCATTACGCTGTTGAACGCATCACCCACACCTACACCGCATCATTTCACTACCCTCAAAAGCAGGATATCTTATCATCATCCACATCTTTTTTGCGTATTGGCTGTGAGGTGGTGTATCAGGTGGTGGCTTTGAACTTGCCAGCACCCCGAATAGGTGTGCTCAGGTGGGTTAGGCTATCATGATGTGTGCTTTTTGTACCGTGACGGCACGAGGAAGGGAGGCACGGGGATGCTTTTGAAGCAAGCGGGAAAGAAGCATGTGTTGTACAGGTCGTGTTTGCTGCTTTTGCGCGTAAAGGCTTGTGAAAGGACTGGCGATTGCCACGTCGGTGTTTAGTTTGGTTGATTTGGTGCTACTCCCTTTCTTGTTGCAACGAGTTTCATAATATGTGTAATGATTCACTTGACAGGCCGAAGAACGTTCTGCGGAAGGGAGATGTGCTTGATTCGATTCATAATTGGCGATGAGACAATCTCAAACAAGAAATCGTTTTGTTGTCATGCCTGTCTTTGAGGAAGCGAAGCTCTTTATGTTCTCTTCGTATCGAGTTTCCATTTCTTTCAACGGAAACCAGCAGAAAGAGCGATCGCAAGCTGTAGCCAGAAGAGTCCTGATGGTTCGACCTACGAAACCTCGTCCCCATGGACCTCGCCCACCACCACGATCTCCTCCACCTCTCCCCGATCGACGCAGATCTCCTCCACCTCTGCCTGCGGTTCCTCCACCC
>Ga0181466_1000057_pt1 | contig 17691 bp, 20 predicted proteins | sample InSIn4gowninarea_FD_119078 | JGI IMG/M metagenome (GOLD analysis project Ga0181466, IMG submission 119078) | Clean room microbial communities from NASA Spacecraft Assembly Facility at Jet Propulsion Laboratory, Pasadena, California, USA -... ... | reverse complement strand
ATACGTCAGGGAGCTCCGGAACATCCCACCATTAGATTAGACAGAGAACCTGCTTATATAATACACTATATATAGTGGCGGGTATGGTTTAGTGGTAAAAGTGTGATTCGTCTTATTTTGAGCTGACTAGTCAAGGGATCTATCAAACCGATTTTCGACTAAATCAAATCAAAAAACTTTATTTCTATAAAAGTACATATACTTATCTATAATAATTGTTGGTATGAAAAACGTAATTCTAGTTACTCCTATACTAGATTTTGCTTTGCAAAGGCAAATTAATTAGTAACGAAGCAGAATTGTTTTGAAATACGGGAGCCCCAAAACGATTATTTAAGAAGGATAAAGAACAAAATCTATGGATAGACACCGAAAATATTTGTTTCATCGTCACTGAACCTTGGAGAATAATCCGAGATCGACAGTTCCAGAACGATTCATCCTGGTTTATCAGGATTATCAAGCATTTCCTCATTTAAGCAATTGCTTATACGACTCGGTGAAAAATATTTTCCTAAAGATTCTTGACAGTAGAAATAAAGAACGAAGTAACTGGAAGATAAAAAAAAAAATATTTACCATGCTCTCTCGATTAATTAATTGTGAAATTGGTAAAATTCGTTTTCTTCTCAACGGGATCATCTAGGAAGTATGTTCTTGTTATGCAAGATACAAACGAGACTGACATAGATGTTATGGATGCTTTTTTTTTTTTCTCGCGGTAACATTATTTCTAGAAAGAAATAAAGAATTAGAGAAAAGAGTAAGTGTGTGGGAACGATTAAGCTTCGTAAGAGGCTTTTGCTACCTCGTATTCCTTCTCATACAAAAGAGATAGAGGAGCGCTTTTGTCTGGAAATAGACATCCCTTCCGATGTTATATCCCCTCCTTCCATAAAGGAGCCGAATGAATAGAGACTTTCACGTTCGGTTCTGAATTAGAGATGTCATAACCATCCAGTGGCATCGACTATAACCTTTAGCCTTCCAAGCTACTGATGCGGGTTCGATTCCCGCTACCCGCTAATAATATTGGTCGGACCACCCCGAACCTTGTGTATTAAATCTACTATTTAATCTATCAGCTACACCGTGAACAAACTAAAATTATTGTTTGTTCACAATATAGCGTCTACCCGAGCGTATCAACTCTCAACCCTAGAAAAACAAACGTCCATCGTCTAATGGATAGGACAGAGGTCTTCTAAACCTTAAGTATAGGTTCAAATCCTATTGGACGTAATTCCGTGTTTTAGAAATAGAAAACTATGCGTATGTTAGAAAAGTGACTGAAACGCGAAAGTAACTCTTCCCTTACAAATAGAACAGACACGCGCTGTGTCATTAATTACTTCTCTTGCAGTAAAAAGAGTTCTGTTGATTCTTTAATTGCTTCCTTTAAAAGTATTTCTGCCTGTTCCGTAAACATCTTGGTAGAACGAATAATTTCACCAAATTGAGGTTTATTGGTTGTTACATACTCACGCAACTGAACCAAGAATCGTTTAACTTGCTCAACGTCTAGTAGATCCAAATATCCGTTAACTCCAGTATAAATAGTAGCTACTTGTTCTTCCACTGACAATGGAGCTGATTGAGATTGTTTAAGCAACTCGCGCAACCGCTGACCCCTTGCTAACTGATTCTGGGTAGCCTTATCGAGATCAGAGGCAAATTGCGCGAAAGCCTCTAATTCTGCAAATTGGGCCAATTCCAATTTCAATTTACCGGCCACTTGTTTCATAGCTTTGATTTGAGCTGCAGAACCTACTCTGGATACCGAAATCCCCACATTGATTGCCGGTCGAATGCCAGCATTAAATAGATCTGCTGATAAAAATATTTATCCATCAGTGATAGAAATAACATTGGTGGGAATATAGGCTGAGACATCTCCCGCCTGAGTCTCAACAATGGGTAGAGCCGTCATACTACCTTCACCCAATTGAATACTTGATTTAGCCGCTCTTTCCAAAAGACGAGAATGTGAATGAAAAACATCTCCCGGATACGCTTCTCGCCCAGGTGGTCTTCTAAGTAACAGAGACATTTGTCGATAAGCCTGGGCTTGTTTAGAAGGATCATCATGAATAATCAAGGTATGCTGTTTGCGATACATGAAGTATTCAGCTAGAGCTGCTCCTGTATAGGGAGCAAGATATTGCAGAGTGGCTGGAGAGTTTGCGGTCTCCGATACTACAATGGTGTATTCCATAGCGCCACGATCCTGAAAAGTATTTACCACCTGAGCCACGGAGGACGCTTTTTGACCAATAGCTACGTAGACACATATAACATTTTGACCTTTCTGATTCAAAATTGTATCTGTAGCTACTGCTGTTTTACCAGTCTGTCTATCCCCAATTATCAATTCTCGTTGACCACGACCTATGGGGATCATCGAGTCGATAGCAATAAGACCTGTTTGTAAAGGTTCGTACACTGAACGTCTCGAAATAATCCCTGGGGCGGGGGATTCAATTGATCTAAACTCAGAAGCTGGAATTTGACCCTTACCATCAATAGGTTGAGCCAAAGCATTTACGACACGACCCACAAAGGAGTCACTGACTGGTATTTGGGCAATCTTTCCAGTTGCTCTTACGGAACCTCCCTCTTGTATGGTTAAACCATCACCCATCAGTACAGCCCCAACATTATCAGATTCTAGATTCGGAGCAATGCCTATTGTACCATCCTCAGATTCTACCAATTCACCAGCCATTACTTTGTTAGGGCCATGGATGCGGGCGATTCCATCTCCAACTTAAGGTACAGTGCCAATATTAACAACCTTTACTTCTGGAACATATCCCTCAATTTGCTTACGAATGATACTGCTAATCTCATCGGGTCGAATGTTTATTACCATTTTTGTCAAAGTATCTTACTGAAAGAAGGAAAAAAATGAAACCTGTTCCATAATGAAATGAAGGCTAATCGGTTGCGTTTTCCATGGCCCTGAGTAGGCCGATGTGATAATCAATCATGCGCAAATGCAATTCATTATCCAAACGACTATTCAGACTTTCCAGAGCCCTCTCCGATGCAAGTCGAGAGACTTGCTGTCGAACCTGTTCAATTGCTCGTTGTTTCTCAAAGCGAATTGTATAGTTTTTACTATCCTCTAATCTCTTCAAATCTTCATCAGCTGCATCAACAAGATCCCGCTGTTCCCTGTCCATCTGCGTAAGCTGATTGATGCGGATCTCAGCTGCTTTAACTTTTGCTTGTTGCAGGCGGGTCCGAGCCCTCTTAAGTTTCTCGGTAGCTTCCTTATAACGCTCCTCCGCATCCGAAATAGTGTTCAAAATTGTTTTTTTACGATTCTCTAAAAAATTGATCAATGAAAGTGGATCATATACCTTTGATTCTCAAAGATTAAGTATCTCTTCCCAAACCGAACATGGATCTTTCGACCCATTCGGCTTTCCTGCCCGTGTTTCCCAATAGGGCGGAAGATTCCAGCAATATCCTCACACACGGGCCCGCCATCTTTCTCTCTCTATTTATTGGTATGATCCATCCCGAACCGACTAGAACAGATCAAATAATTAATAATTGAAGAGGATTAAGGGCTCTCATGGACAATATCTAATATCTTTTGACTATTGGCAGAGCCGCTTCTTCTAGATAGTATCCATCTTGTATGGGTTGTCTATTCAGCAAATTGAACAAGATTTATTGACTTTTAGGTATTCTAATCTCTCTCTTGAGGAATGATAGGAATCAGATTAGTCTCGATACGAATGTTATATATCGAATAAACCTCCGACCGCGACTTAGGTTGCGCGGTAGGGGAAAGAAAACCCTAGTTTTGCTAAGACTTTAAGCGATTCAGCTTTAACCATATTGATGGTATTCCCGAATCAGTCGATGAAAATAAAAAGTTTTCTATCGATTCCACGGAATGCTCTGGTTCTTGCATAACATTAATTTACAAGTAATTCGTCGGGGTTTTGCACCTATTATTGTTTCAAGTGCAACTGGAAGAGACCGGTTATCCTATTCGGATATACGACTCGCACACACTCCCTTTCCATAGTAGAATAATACACCTAGGACCAAAATCAGGTTAATCAAATTTATCTCCAAGATATTGGTATTTGAACCAAAACTTGCGGCGAGAGTCCAATAACTTGAGGGAGCGACGATCTCACTTACACTTCTCATAATTCCTCTCCTCCTGAAAGGTTTTCTAATTTTTAATTAACGTCTGGTCTAGCCTGAGAGAAAATCAGAAATCCAATATTTTATATATTATGGGATGTCTTGTTGATCGAGGGGGGGTTATGAATAGACTTAAATATATGCGGTAGGGACTCAGTAAAATAGGTGGAACAATAATTATAGACTAACCCCCCCCCTCCCCGGCTCAAACAGTTCACTATTGATTCGAGAAGAGTTTAGGAAGAGGTAGGGGGTGGTAAAGATCCCCAAATGTCTTGTAATAGAAACAAATTAAACGAACGGATTCGCAAATGATAGCGCTAGGGCTACAACTAGTCCATAAATTGTCAAAGCTTCCATGAAAGCTAAACTTAACAATAGAGTACCTCGAATTTTACCTTCTGCCTCTGGTTGTCTCGCAATACCCTCCACTGCCTGACCCGCGGCAGTGCCTTGCCCAACGCCGGGACCAATCGAAGCGAGGCCTACGGCTAATCCAGCAGCAATAACAGAAGCAGCAGGAATCAAGGGGTTCGTATTAGTCTCCTCCTATTTTAATTACGTTAATCAATATTGTCCCATTAGATTTATGTTAATTAGTCTCGGCGTGACGAAAATTCTCTAGTGAATACTGACTTAAATAATGATTCTGCATAAATCTGATCAAAACTAGTAATGAGATAGAATAACCTCATCCGTTGTTCGAATCAAAACAGTAAGGGAGTCTTTTTGGTAGGGTAGAATGGCTGTTCTATCCTCAAAAACAATTATCACTACGATATTCTATCCGTGGGGTAATATTTGGATCAAAGAGAGTCGCGTAGTCCGGAATAGTTCTCTAGTGAACTATTTCAATCTTAGTCTCAACGTGAATAAGATTGAACAATATTATTTGCCGTACCAGGACACAAACATGCATGGGATTCAGTATCATTAGTTCTAAGAGGAACGGAAAAAACCTAACATCTTGTCAGTCATTCATTCCTCGTGGAGTACTCAGGCTCAGCGGTGAAATTTATTATCCTCTTTGTGCCCATCCCTTTAAATAGTTCAATTGGAGCGGGTGGTAGCTATCCATCAACCCCCCACCCACTCCTTTGAATAACCGAAAAAAGGGGGGGGGGGGGGGGGGGGGGGGGGAGGGTAGAGTCTTGTATTGTTGTATCATGATACCACAGAAACAGTTTTTCCTACTATATTGATCCCATTAGTGAGTTTTACAAATAAACCGCGCCCCCTCGTTCCGATATGATACTTTGTTGGAGCGATCAATTCAATGTTGACTCTTCTAATTCTAATGATGACCCTCCGTAGATTCCCCTGTATAAGCTGCAGCTAGAGTAGCAAAAGTTAAAGCTTGTATGGCGCTTGTGAATAATCCTAAAAGCATCATAGGTACAGGAACGATTGAAGGTACTGAAGAAACGGGAACAGCTACTACCAACTCGTCAGCCAAGATGTTTCCAAACAGTCGAAAACTAAGTGGTAAGGGTTTGGTAGAATCTTCTAAAATATTAATAGGTAGTAGTACCGGAGTCGGCTGGATATACTTACCAAAATAGCTAAGACCCCTCTTGTGTGAACCTGCATAGAAATATGCTACTGATGTAAGCAAAGCTAATGCAACAGTAGTATTGATATCATTCGTAGGCGCAGCCAATTCCCCGTGGGGTAACTGAATGATTCGCCGAGGAAACAAAGCACCTGACCAATTGGAAACAAAAATGGATAGAAACATAGTTCCAATAAACGGAACCCAGGGACGATACTCTTCTTCTCCCATCTGGGTCCTAGTTGAATCCCTAATAGATTCGAGAACATACTCAATGAAATTTTGGCTGGTAGTCGGTATGGTTTGCAGATTCCGGGTAGCTACGATGGGTAAAGCCAACAAGATGGCGATTACTACCCAGGAAGTTACAAGAACTTGTGCATGAACTTGGAAGTCTCCTATTTGCCAGTAAAGATGTTAACCTACTTCCACGCTCGATACTTGGTACGGATCATCAATCTGATCAATTCTCAGTTGCTCAATATGCATATTACCCCTACCCACCCCTTTTTTTTTTTTCAAAAATTAACTTAGATAGCAAAATCTGTATAAAATAGTCACAATTATCAGTATGCAAATATCCTAAAATTGGCTCCTCTAATAAAATTATACAATATTATCAGTTACAATATAAATATTCCGAGTTACGACATAAATCTTTTTTTGCCACTCTATCCCGAATCGTCGGGATAATTACCAATCCCACCATCCGTCGATTCCGGAACCTTTGAATTTGAACGACCCTCACGAATAGCTAATGTTGATTTATCCAATATCCGTCGGATAGAAGATCGCGCATCATCATTACCAGGAATTGGAATATCTGTGAGATCTGGATCACGATCCGTATCGACGACACAAATTGTGGGAATACCTAGAATAATACATTCCTCAAGAGCGATAGATTATTCATGTTGATCAGTAATTGTCACAATATCTGGTAAATCTGACATATATTGAATTCCACCTAGATATTTCTTCAATCTAAGTAATTATCTCTTCAAAATCGCTGCCTCTTTCTTCGGGAGTCAGTCAAACCCTCCTGTATCTTCTCCATTTTGCAAATACTGAAACCTACGAAGACGTGTTTCTGTAGTGGACCGATTCGTTAACGTACCGCCAAGCCATTTTTCGTTCACGTAGTGACATCGAGATCTTGTTGCAGCTGATGCTACTAAATCAGCCACTTGATATTTTGTACCTACCGTTAAAAGTTCTTTTCCCTCCGCTGCTGCATCAAATACTGAATCACAGGCTTCAGATGAAAGACGAGCAGTCTGAGTTGGATCGAGAATATGAACACCCCTCCGTTCCGTAAATATATAAGGTGACATCCTAGGATTCCATTTCTGGGTCTGATGACCAAAATGAACTCCCGCCCCCATCATTCCTTCCGAGTCAATATTCCGATTTTTCTGTTGCATCTTCCCCTCAAGTATAAGAAACTGTGAATTCATTCTATTTTAACTGGATTTGATAAATTATTACAATCTACTGATCAATATTGTTGATTGAGACATGCAATAATTTTTAATATTCATTAACTATTATAGCATTTGTTGCTATTAAGTCGAGAGAAGGATCGGTTTAATCCTTTATGAATAACTAATTTATGATGGAGACTTGGTTCCCCCTGATAACCAGAGAGGCTATTTTTTGTTCCCCATTTAGGATTATTACTGCTACTTATAGTTGAATGGGATTCTTTTTGTTTCTTCACTTTTAGTTGACTAATAATCTCTTGACTACCTGTTCCAATGGGGACGGTGTCACCAGGAATAACATTCTCCTTTAATCCCTTTAACCAATCGATTCGACCCCGAAGAGCAGCTTTAGCCGGTACTCGAGTAGTTTCTTGGGGACTCGCCTCTGATAAAAAACTAGTAGTATTGAGAGATGCTTTCGTCATTCCCAGTACAATAGGCTCATAGAAAATCGATCTCTTTAATACGCGATTCATCCGTTATGCTTGTGACGGTTCAATAAGCTCCCCGGGTGAAAAAACATTTGCTATTCCATCTTCCGATGCTACGACTCTTGAGGTCAATTGCCAAATGATAATTTCTAGATGTTTATCCGATATCTGTACTCCTTAAGATCCATAAACCTTTCAAATTTGATCAATCGAAACCAATTGACAATGTTCCATACTTGTTCCAGCACTTAGAAAGTGACTCCAAAGGTTTCCAATTAATCTTGTAATACCCCTATTCCATCTTCCAAAAAGATCTTCGATTCGTGCAGGAATAGAAGCAATGGAACGAGACTCCAGCAGCTGCTCAACCTTTGGAAGACCCTGAATAATGTCCCCAGACCTCAATCTATCATGTGGTAATGTTATTAATGTATCTCCCTCTCCTATGATATCTCCGGAATTCTTCTGAAGAATTGCTCCCCGGGTCGCTAAAAGAGGCTTAGCTGTTCTAGTTAATAAATAGTCGTGGTGAATAGCTACGACCTGACCGGACTGGAGACAAACATTATTCCTACAGAAGCATCGATTTTCACTGATTGATAGTCCGAGATTAATTAACAAGATTACTCGATTAGAGGAATCTGGTGGTAAATAGATCTGCTTGGCCGATAAACATTTATCTAAAAAAAGATTCGTAGGATATTTCAATATTAATTCATTTTCATCGATCGGATACCAATTTCTATGTCCCGATGTATCTATCGAATCATCAACAAAGTAATTTTCAAGGGAAGAGGCTTCGCCGCTCAGCGTAGGATGGGGCACCAATTTGTTGGAAATACCCCATGAAGTCCCTAATAAACCTAACTCTTGGTTTTCCCTTCGACGAGGAATAAGGTTTGATCTTCTAGATTTGGCCAACCCTTCTTTTAGATAGTTCTTCGGAAGAGATCCATACTTAGAATTCGATAGTATATCTTTTAGACTTCTTTCATCTCGAGCATAAATAGTTGTACCTGATTTAGAATCGTTGGAGTATCCTACAATTAAATTTTCGTGCTTATTATTGCTCGAATCGGTAGACAAAATAGTACGAAAGAGGTTGAATGGCGACAAAATTAAAAAAGATGCACCTCGTTCCGACACCGAATGAACAGTACTTTGATACTTGACAACTGATTTGTTCCTACTGTTAGATAGATCAACTTGATCAGGGGATGTCTCGTCGACAGACACCGATGGTTGAGAAACCTGATTGACCCTGACACTTCGTGCGGGAGGTGTACTAGAAAAAACTATTGAGTTAACTTGAATAAAGGTACTGAAAATATTATTTAGTCTTACACTGATAAGAGACAAATAAGCATTTCTTATAGAGAAGAGCTGGTAGAAATATTCTTGCCAATCAACCATTAAACAAGTTCTAACTAATTGAATAGTTGTATGGTTGCTTATTTCAATCTTTTCCCCATTTTTATAAGAAATATACGTAAAGGATTCAATTTTTGGGCATTTTTGTGTCTTTGGTTTTTCGGGATGGGATGTTACTCGCACCAAAGAATTGTTAGATATATTGTACTCTACAACTGGTCTTACCGGGACAGAGGTCTTTCTTTTCCTGTAGAGTGTAACCGATTGGAGGTAACCCCAATTCTCGGATTTGAATTCAGTAAAAATACTATTACCCGGTGCAATTAGAGTATCACCCTGCTTGGGTATACTAGTTACCCTTTCCGGATTGTGAATATATCCAGGCAGGATTCTTATCTCAATACTACTTCGCGTCTTTTTGATTTGGATCAGTCCGCCGACTTTACTAATAATATTAGGAGTTATTTGTGTACCTTCCTCAATAATAGTATTATTTGTTACCAAAATGGATGAGAATGGTTCGTGAGTAGTATAAACCTCTTCGGGGATTAGAAAAGAGTTACCTCCTTTTATTACTCTGTACCGTGAGCCAAGAGTTTTAACTGTCCCACTATCAGAAACGAATTCTTTTTTAACAACGGGTTCAACCCCTATAGTACCATATTTTATAACCCCCGAAACACCCGTTCGATGCTCAGGGTTTTCATAGATAGCAAGAATATCATTCCGATCCAAGATCTTATTTAACTTAACAGTAATATTTGTAAAATATGATTCTTTTCCCTGTCGTTTCAGTAACGAAGAAATTGCTTCTTTTTCTTCACCCCGCTCCACCATGAGATTAGATAGAATCGAAGTAGATACTGGAGGTTTCAGCCGATTCGAAAAACATTTTGGATTGATTCCAAACTCTTGGATCCCTTTTTGAAAACCCTCATAATCAATAGCATCTCTATTCTCGTCAAATCTTTCATGAGACTCCTGTCTATTCTCGCTAGAGTGAGGTTTAATACTGATTCTATCTTGATCCTCATGAAACAAATAGTTCTTATCGGAATCATTAAAAACTCCCGAAAGAATCCAAATATGACCCGTCTCGCGTACGACACGAATGGGATTATCTATACAATCGGATATATGCCACACAAATCTACTCCAGTGGGTCTCCCCTTCTATATTTGGATAGATAGATTTTTGAATACGCTCCTTAAGAGGAAATTCTTTGGCTCATACTTCCGCAATGATTTGTTGGGATTCGACATACTGATCGTTCCGAATCATAAGTAAACTTTGTGCTGGAATGGTGAAATTGTGTATATTATTATGACTCTTAATAAGGATGGGTAATTCATTTCGACACATCCAAGCAGGATGCCCATGTCGCGTACGTGTGGGATACACCGATCTTTCGTCGGGATTAATGAGTCCATTGAACGGAATTCGTACATATTCTGCGATATCGCCCGTAGATACTCCACCTGTATGAAAAGTTCTTGATGTTGATTGAGTTCCTGGTTCTCCAATTGATTGACCCGCAATGATACCGACAGCTTCTCCTAATTCTACTAAATTGTGATGGGCGAGACTCCAACCATAACGCAACTGACGAATCCAGAAAATGCTTTTGCATGTCAAGGGGGATCTTATATGTATCGGTTGCGTCGATGCTACGAGGTTACTAGCCAGTTCATCGCCAATATCCTGATTACGTGTAGCAATACATCTCACATCCCAATAGATGTTATCTGCCAACACACGTCCAATCAGTCTTTGATACGATATCGTTCAGATAGATCCTCTTCTTTCCTCAATAAGATTCAAAGCAATGCTTTTGGTAGTTTCACAATCCCTTTTGCGTACAACAATATGTTGAACTACTTCAACGAGCCTACGTGTCAGATATCCAGCATCTGATGTTCGTACCGCGGTATCCACAACCCCCTTGCGAGCACCATAACAAGGAATAATATATTCTGTCAAAGATAAGCCTTCGCGCAGGTTCCTTCGGATGGGTAGATCAATTACTTGCCCCCGCGGATCTGACATCAATCCCCTCATACCAAGCAACTGGTGAACTTGAGAGACACTTCCCCGGGCCCCTGAGAAAGACATCATATGAACTGGATTTAGAGGATCGATCATCTTGAAACTTGGATTCATTTCTCGTTTCGAGCATTCACTTGTAGCATACCAGGCTTCAATCGATTGACGTAACTTTTCTACGGCATGCAAACTTCCGTAACGATGATACTGCTCTGGGACGTAACCTAATCTCTCCGCATCTTATACAAGCCATCCTTTGGAGGGTACTGTTGAAAGATCGTCGATGCCTAATGGGACAGATGCTTTTGTAGCTTGTTGAAAACCCAAAACCTTAACTTGATCTAGAATGTTTGTTGTAGATGCGATTCCGAAACAAACGACTAACTTACTGATAGGTTGTCTCATCGCAGCCTTATCCATCATCTTATTATAGAAAGGTGATTCAGCTTGATCCGCCATTAAAAAAACCTCAACTTTGTCTTATTGTTTTACAATTATTAACCAATATATTGGGGTTCGAGTTATTAATTAAATGTATAAAAAAAGCTTTCTCATTCTTCATTAATCCAATCAGATCTAAAAACTTTTTTCTTGTATCATTGTACCTGGTACGGGCGAAGTCCCACATGGAAAAGAAGCTTTCAATATACCTTGCATCGCTTCCTTTAATTGCTGATTGAATAGGATACGCCCAGCTGTTGTAAGTATATACATACCAAGGATATGACCCTCCCTACACCTTCTGATTTGGTAATTATCGTAAGAGTGGAAAGATGTTCCTGAGGGTTCATATTGAGATTCAATAGGTAATTCACGAATTCTCGAACTGATCGTTTGCAAATCAATCCCCCACCGAAGCCACAAAGAACTGTAGAAATCAATTTGTTTTAATTCCTTTGCCCTAAGTATATCGTAGTAACTGGTAAAATAGGGTATATTGGGAGAGGAGCCTATTAAACTAGAATGCCTATTTCCATAAATTCCTTGCCTATTATCAATTGTTAGTATATAAAGACCGAGAAGCATGTCTTGACTCGGTACAGATACGGGATCTCCCGTAGCAGGGGACAATAGGTTTGTGTGCGAAAACATTGGAAAACGAGCTTCAATCTGAGCTTCTAGAGATAAAGGTACATGGACAGCCATCTGATCTCCGTCAAGATCTGCGTTAGACCCCCCACAAACCAATGGATGCAAACGAATGGCGCGCCCTTCTATTAAAATGGGCTGAAATGCTTGTATACCCAATCTGTGCAATGTAGGTGCTCGATTCAGCGGTACGGGATGACCTTGCATAACTTCCCGAAGAACTTTCCATATAATTGGGTCTTTTTTTCTAATCATATTTTTAGCAGCTCGTAGATTACGAGCAAGGTGTCAACCAATCAAGTTACGAATTACAAAGGCTTGGGAAAGCTCGATCGACAATTCTCGGGGTAATCCACATTGATGTAATGGAAGAGACGGGCCTACTACAATAACGGAACGACCTAAATAATCGACCCGCTTTCCGAGCAAATTCTCACGAAATCGTCCCTCTTTCCCCTCAATAACCTCTGAGAAAGATTTGTAAGGCCTGTTATTAATATCCTTCATTGGTTGTCCACGTATACCATTATCAATAGGGGCATCCACGGCTTCTTGAATGAGTCTCTTCTGGCAGACAATCAGTCCTTCGGGTGTGAATTCACTTCCCGATAGAAATTCGATAAGAGTATTATTTCGATGAATTATCTTTCTATAAAGCTCATTAAGATCAGAAGTAATTAATTCGCCTTCATATAGTTCAACTATTGGCCTCAATTCAGGTGGAAGGACTGGTAAAAGATCCAGAACCATCCATTCTGGTTTTAGATTTGTTTGGAGAAAATCCTTGGCTAATTTCATCCGTCTAACCAAAAGATCTTTCCTCCTTTGAATTGTTCGGTCTTCCCACTCATTCCCGATAGATCCTTGCTTCGCCAGTGCCTGCCACTCCGAATACGCACGATCCATAACACTCTGCAGATCCAAGCTAGCTAATCATTTTTTAATGGCATCCCCTCCAGTAGCTATTTCGTTTTCTTGAAGATTTTCAAAGTTCCGGGTGGGAGAAAAGATGGGAAGACTATTTTTCCAGGATCGATCCTCATAATTGAACAAACCCCGCAATCTTAATAGAGTAGGTCTCTCAGCCATAGGCCTAGCAGGAAAAAGATTGGGATAGGTCGAATGAATACCCCCCCCCATAGAATCGGACACGAGTGTTTCCCCTCATCCGGCTCAAATAACTATATCTAAGTGTGAAGTTCCGACAGTACGATATGACGTTTTTGGGCCGCGAGAATCTCACCTCATCTATAGAGAATGAAATAGCTGTTCATTACTCAAGCTCGAACTTACCTTTCCTGAGTAGTCTCAGTTCTACCCCCCCCCTTCCCTATTGCACTATCCACATCTTCACAGAAATAAGAATTTTTTGCTATTCCCTCTCGCTTTGGTCAGAGGTTGGGGAGATTTTTCTTGTTCCTAATACGACCATTTCTCCTCTTTGGGTTTCCACTCCACCCCGATGGTTATCAATCGATTTGAAAAGCCTTTGCGATGATTAAGTTTTCATAACCATATTTCTATCAGAAAATAACCTCTTCTTGAAAAAAGAAGAAGAAGTTTGAGTGAAAGATCGTGTCGAAAAACACTTGGATTCTTTCTCGTCAAATCATGAGTGTGAGATAAAAACCTTTATTACGAAGCCTAATCGATGGATTAATCAATAAAAACTAACCCTGGAAGAGAGCCCTCAGTCTGTACTCTGTACATAGTACTTTTTATCCCGAGTTACGCGATATTCCTCGTCGTGAGAAATATGTCGGAATTGGAGGCATCCCATCGTCGTATGGGATGACAGATTGTAATTAATCTGTGATAATCGAAACATACAATCAAGTCACGCATCGCAATATACTGGGCTTTCTAGTTCTTTGAGAGGTTTAGCTAGGAGATTTGCAATGTAACTGGGGATTCGTTTTGGGAACCATACGTGGGTTACTGGACATGCTAGTTTAATATATCCCATTCGGTATCTTCGGACCCGAGAGTCGGTAAACTCGACTCCACAATGCTTACGAGAATTTGAATATTCCTCTTCATTATCGACAGATCGGTAGTTTCCACGAGCACAAACTCCACTCTTTATGGGCCCAAATATTCTTTCACAAAATGAACCATCTCTCTCTGGTTTATGAGTCTTGTAATGCAATGTATAAGGTTAATCAACTTGCCCAACGATGTCTCCATTAGGTAATTCTCTTTCAGCCCAACTGCGAATCTGGTCGGGGGAAGCTAGTCCAATCCGAAGTTGTTGATAATTAGTTCGATGAATCGTAAGATAAAAGTTTTCAATTGGTTTTTTGTAAAAAAAAAAAAGTTTCGATTAAATATCAAATATCTTCACTCCCCCTCCCCGAATCTTCTTCAAATATAAAATTGTGCTCCAGATTCAGACCCATGCATCGTAACTCTCGGACTAGCAAGCGGAAAGATTCTGGAACCGTATTTGGCTTATGAATGGTTTTTCCAGTCGTAATAGCACTAGGTACTTTGTAACGAGCTTGAATATGATCTGATTTAATTGTAAGCATCTCTTGCAACGTGTAAGATACGCCAAGACCCTCCGAGGCCCAAACTTCCATTTCTCCAACTCGTTGCCCCCCCCGCCTAGATCTTCCCTTGAGGGGTTGTTGCGTAACAAGCGCATAGGGCCCACTGGATCGTGCATGAATTTTATCATCAACCTGATGAATCAATTTCATTATATAGGCCTTTCCAATCGTAATTGGTTGCTCAAAAGGGTCACCTGTTCGTCCGTCGATCAATCGACTCTTTCCGGGATGTTCGGGCTCAAATAACCATGGATTACGAGTTCCTGTACTCGCTCCACAAAGCTCTGAAAATACTAGTTTTCTAGAAGCTTCCCGCTCATATCTTTCATCGAAAGGTACTATCCGGTAATGGGTTTTCAGAAACTCCCCAGCTAGCCCGAGCAAACACTCAAAAATCTATCCTACATTCATTCATGAAGGTACTCCTAAGGGACTTAATATCATATCGACTGGTGTGCCATCTTGTAAATAAGGCATATCCTGTCTGGGTAAGATCTTTGACACAATACCTTTATTTCCATGCCTGCCGGCTATCTTATCACCTACTTGTATCTTACGTTTTTATAAGATATATATATGAATAACCTCTGAATCATTCATAGTATCGTCTTCGGGATAAACCCACCTAACGTCAATGACTCGACCTCTTCTACCAACCGGGACTTTCAGACAACTCTCTCTTGCGTTAACTAATTGGATACCAGAAATGGCTTGTGACAATCTTCCTTCTGGAGCACGTAATGAATCCGCCCCCTCCTGAGGCGTCGGTTTACCCACCGAAACATCCCCCGCTTCTACCCAAGATCCCGATTCTACAAGCCCATTATTGTCCAAATGTCGAAGTGCATAACTATCTAATTGAGGTATTTCCTTAGTAACCCTTTCAGGACCCTGATTTGTTGCACAAACTTCAACTTCGTGTCTCTCAATGTGAAAAGATGTAGAAATATCTTCGTATATCGAACGTTCACTAATCAATACTGCATCTTCAGAATTGTATCCCTCCCACGGCATATAGGCTACTAAGATATTTCTACCTAAAGCTAATTCTCCCCCAACGGTTGCTGCTCCATCCGCTACAACTTCTCCGCCTTTCAAGAGTTCTCCTGGCATAACTGTAGACTTTTGGTGTATACAGGTATTGTTATTAGAACGTTCATAAATTCTTAATCTGATATCTGTAGTGTTTAACCTTTTTTTATCGCTCTCTTCATCGGTCGTAGATAGTGTAATTTTATTACCATCAATATATTGGATTCATCCTTCTCGTTCAGATACAGCTACACCTCCCGAATCCGAGGCTACTTAACCTTCTAACCCAGTCCCTACAATGCATCTTTCAGGCTTAACTAGTGGAACCGCTTGACGTTGCATAGTGGAGCCCATCAAGGCGCGATTTGCATCATTATGCTCAATGAATGGAATAAGAGAAGCTCCGATAGAAAAATATTCTAGAGGATGAATGCTTCGGAAATCGACTTGCTCCCATAGAACGCTTAAAAACTCTTGTCGATACCGAACCGGTATAACTTCTTTTTCTCTAGTCCTCCACTCCGATATTAATAAATTTTCAGTTGCTACTCGATAATAATCATCCTCAGCGGGGGATAAATCGACTAATTGTTCTTCCTCAGACGATTCGGACATTTTAAGATAAGGGCTCTGCAAGGATCCAGAATTGCTAACTTTTGCCTGAATAGCTAATGATGAGATGAGGCCAGCATTCATGCCTTCAGATGTTTCGATCGGGCAGATACGCCCATAATGACTAAAATGAATATCTCGAGCTTAAAAACTGGCGGTTCGCCGTGTCAATCCCCCAGGACCTAAAGAACTTAATCTTCGTTTATGAACCATTTCTGATAGTGGATTGGTTTAATCTAAAAATTGTGATAAGGGGTGTGAACCAAAAAACTCTTTGGAAGTTGTTATTACTGGGACAGACGTTACTAATACTCTGGGAGTTAATGAACGTTTACGCCTAACGGCTCTACGAAGATTTTATCGGATCGGATTCTCCAAACGGTTTAAGGCCAATTTCAATTGTTCCTGTAGCAGATCCGCTACAGATCGAACACGTCGATTTTTTAGATGATCTATGTCATCAAGGTTACCCATCCCATAACTTATTTCGATTGAATGATCCGCGGCTGCTAATACGTCTTGGGGTAATAAAAAATGTTCCGTTTCGGGTACATCCAGAGCTAGTTTGATGTTTGAGTTTCGTCGACCAATCCGGCCCAATTCGCACCTATGTTGGAAAAATCTCTTTTGTAATTCCTTGACTATAGATTCTGAAAATACTATATCTACGTCTGTAGCAGAGTATAGCTGTTTGTAAAGTTCCACTATAGCATCCTCTGGTGATTCAATATCACCTTTTTGTTTCTTCAATATATTTGAAAAAATCTTAGGGTAACGGACATTCTGTAAAATATCTTTTCTGCTTAATCCCATAGCTATTAATAAGGTCAGAATGGATACTTTTCGTTTCTTGCTAATACGAACCCATATCCTGTCTCTCTTATCCATCTCTGATTTAAATCTTCCTCCCCGATCCGAAATTACAGTGCTAGTATATGCAGAGACTCCTTTTTGATCCGATTCGCGATTGTAATAAATACCAGGACTTCTCAGTATTTGATTAATCAAAACTCTAGCAATTCCATTAATAATGAACGTTCCTTGAGAATTCATCCAAGGAATAGCTCCGAGGCGTACAGCCTCTTCTTGCACTATTCGGTCTCTGTTCCGAGTCAATTAAGCTGGTACATATGGATCAGATGAATATGTAACACATTGATACGCAGCATCTCTCTCTTCGACTGAAGGTTCTGTCAATTGATACTGTTCACTAATAGATCAGGATTCAACTTCCTTATCTGTATCTTCAATTTTCGGAAAATTCTTAAGTTCTTCAAGCAATCTTTCGTGAACGAAACGATTAAACCCTTCGAATTGAATTCGTGCAAGTTCTGGCATAACTGGGAACTATTTCC
>Ga0181466_1000332_pt1 | contig 17693 bp, 14 predicted proteins | sample InSIn4gowninarea_FD_119078 | JGI IMG/M metagenome (GOLD analysis project Ga0181466, IMG submission 119078) | Clean room microbial communities from NASA Spacecraft Assembly Facility at Jet Propulsion Laboratory, Pasadena, California, USA -... ... | reverse complement strand
TCGCTCGCGTGAAGTAGCCAGTTCCCTGGTTCTTTCAATAACACGCGTTTCCAATTCATTATTAAGTTTTATAAGTTCATCATGTGCCCTGGTGAGGTCTTTGTGTGCATTTTCAAGGGCATTTTCAGCATTTTTTCTTGATGTAATATCTTTTCCGCTGATATACCACTTCCCATTTTTAAAGATGAAATTCCAGCTTATCCATTTATGATTGTCAATCAAAGATTTTATCTGAGCCTCAAAAACATATTCGCTTTTTTTTGAATACAGGGTTTTCTTCAATTCAATTCTTAATTCTGCTTTATCTTCTTCATTTAGTAGGAGATTTTGAAAAGAGGTTCCTGACAATCCTTCAATATTATAACCCAGCAGAGTGTGCCATGCCGGATTCATAATTTGGATATCCAGCATTTCTTCCCCCAGTATGCACATCAGGTCCTGAGAATTATTCACAAGGTTGGCCAGGTTTTCATTGGATTTTCTATATTCGAACATCCGGATAAATGCCATCACTTTCGCCCTGGTAACAATTGGGTTTAACGGCTTAAACAGATAGTCAAATGCGCCATGATTATATCCTTCTGACATATTGCTTGCTTCAGGATTGAGGGCTGTTACAAAAATAACAGGTATATTTTCTGTAGATTTATTTTGTTTAAGTATATGAGCTACTTCGTAACCGTCCATCTCCGGCATTTGAACGTCCAATAATATTAAGGCAACCTCCTCCCTTAAGGTTATCTTTAATGCTTCTTTTCCTGAGGTTGCATGTAAAAAATTTATCGAATCATTTTCATGATCAGCTTCCAGTAAGCTTTGAAGGCTATAAATATTTTCTTTTTTATCATCTACAAGAAGAACATTAATAGAAAAGCTATTCATTTAAAGATTAATTAACCTAAGTAAAAATTTATTTATTTCCTGTTTTGTAAAGATAAAATCAGGTTTTAATAATTTTAATGCGCTTAGAGGCATAGAGGGAATTTCTGCCTCTTCGGGATCCTGAATTATTGTTAAACCTCCAAATTCTGAAATTGTTTTAAGGCCATCGCTTCCATCTGCATTGGCACCAGAAAGTAATATCCCAATAACCTTGTCTCTAAAAGCAAATGCCATACTCTCAAAGGTTACACTAATAGATGGGCGTGAATAGTATACATTTTCAGAGGCACACAAAGAAAAAGTGGCGTCTTTTTCTGTCAGAACATGATAGTTTGGAGGGGCTAAGTATAATTTTCCAGGATTGATAGGCTCTTTTTCTTCTATCTCTTTTGCAGGAATTGCCAAATATTTGTTCAATATGCTAACTAACTCTCCTCCTCCATTTTTTTGTCTGTGAAGTATTGCAACTTAGGAAGCGGAAAAATTAAATGGAATTGCCTCCAGAACTTTAATCAGGGCTGCCGTGCCTCCCCATGAACCTCCTATAGCAACATATGCAAATTTTCTATTTTTAACCTTGTCATGTTCTAAGGATAACGTCATTTAATTCTTCTGTAAATCTTATCTTTAGCGTCAACCACTTCAAAATGATCTCTGACTTTTGAAAGTGAGAGTGATTCTTTGCTACCCAGTGCTAGGTAGCCATACATACAAAGGCTGTTTAAAAACAACTGAAGTACTTTTTCCTGAAGTTCTCTTTGAAAATAAATCATCACATTTCTACAAACAATCAAATTAAATTCATTAAAAGTACTGTCGCTAACAAGATTATGATTCGCAAAGATTATGTTTTCTTTAAATTCCGAATCAATTATTGCATTGTTATACTTGGCAAGGTAGTAGTCTGCAAAATCATTACTTCCTCCGGTTTTTTGATAGTTTTTAGAATAATCCTGAATAAGATGAAGTGGGTATATACCTTCCTTAGCTGTGTATAGTACTCTATTATTTATATCTGTTGCATAGATCTTACTTTTTTTCAAAACCTTTTCTTCTTTAAGTAAGATTGCTAATGAATAGGTTTCTTCACCGGTAGAGCAACCTGCATCCCAGATTTTAATGTGTGGATAGGTGTTTAGTTTGGGAATAACATGCTCACGTAATGCTTTGTAAAAAGAAGGATCACGAAACATTTCAGTCACATTAACTGTGAGTTCCGATAAAAAATGATCAAACAAATTCTGATCACCACTTCTTAGTTTTTCTATTAAAAAAGGAAGTTTTTGAATGTTGGTATTTATTAAAAATCTATTTACACGCCTGGTAAGAGATGCACGCGCATACCCACTCAAATCATAATCATAATATAATTTTATACAAGATAATAATTCATTCAATTCTTCATCTGTCAGATCCTTCATCAGGTTACCTAATATTATTTGAATATATAATTATTAAAATTCAATTATACAACCATACCCTTAATAAAGAAAGAAGTTTATCTACATCAACTGGCTTTGAAATATAATCTGAAGCACCGGAATCTATACATTTTTCTTTATCTCCCTTCATTGCTTTAGCAGTTAGAGCTATAATAGGAAGATTTTTATATTTGGGATTTTCGCGGATATGTTTAATAGCTTGTAATCCATCCATTTCAGGCATCATCATATCCATCAGTATTACATTAATGTCCTCATTCTGATTTAATTCCTCCAATGCCTGTAAACCATCATAGGCTACTAAAATTTCCATTCCTGCTTGCTCCAATACATTATTTAATGCATATATGTTGCGGATATCATCATCAACTACCAATACTTTCTTGCCATTTAGCAGAGATTCTGTTTGTGAATATGTTGGGATAGCGGATGATGGATTATCGTTTTGAACTACATTGTGAAGGAATAATTTAATTTCTTCAAGCAACCTGATATATGAATATTCGGTTTTTATTATAATAGTATTGGCATGCTTTTTCAACCTGGCCTCTTCTTTTTCGGATAGATCTTTTCCAGAATAAATGATTACAGGTAGGTCTCTAAGGTTTCTCTGAGATTTTATATTTTCAAGCAGCTCGAAACCATCTATATCCGGAAGGTTTATATCAAGTATTATACAATCAAAGGTTTGATCAATTAACTCATCTAATGCTTGTCTTCCATTATGCACTGATACAGCAGATAGCTTTTGTGTTAAAAGTAATTCCTTTATGGCAGTATTTTCAACTTTATTATCTTCAATTATAAGTACACTTTTTATTCTTCTATTTATGTCCAGTTCAATCTGGGTGAAAACGGTATCGAGTATTTCTAAAGTTACGGGCTTTTGAATAAATTCAGCATTTTCTGTTTCCTGCGACAAATATTCCTTGTCATACGCAGACATGATATGGACAGGAATATCCTTCAGGTATTCATCTGCCTTGATTGCTGATAGTACCTCCCATCCTGTCATTCCAGGTAGTTGAATATCTAGTAAAATAGCATCGGGTATTTCTTTTTTTGCTATTTCAAGACCCTCCTCTCCTGAACCTGAAACCAGTACATGATAATTTTTTTCATGTGCGAAATCCTGAACAATTTTTTTAAAGTAAATATCATCTTCAATTAAAAGAATTTTTCTTTGTATACCATTTGACTTTAAAAGTGGTGTTTCAGAAATATTTTTTATTTCAGAAACAATGTTGCTTTTATCCTTTTTTAACTGCAAAGTATCAGTGTAAGCATGGTTCATTTCTTGAACATCGGATGTATAAATTATGGGTAAAAATAATGTGAATTCACTTCCTTTATTTATTTCACTCTCAACTTGAATCTCTCCGCCGAGCAGATATGTCAGTTCTTTGCTTATTGACAAACCTAAACCTGTACCACCATATTTTCTTGTAGTAGATGAGTCGGCCTGTTGAAAGGCTTCAAATATCAATTCCTGTTTTTCCTTGGCTATTCCGATTCCTGTATCTGTTATTTTAAATCCTACTACATGTTCATTTTGTAACTCAGTTCGTTTAAACTTTACTTTTTCTTCAACTATAAATATTTCTAATTTTACCTCCCCTCCCTCAGGCGTAAATTTAAACGCATTAGAAAGCAAATTTTTAAGGATTTGCTCTAGCCTGAATTTGTCAGTAAACACATATTCCGGCAGGTTTACTCCATATATTATTTTAAACTTTATATTTTTCTGAATGGCCAAAGCACTGAACTGGCCCTCAATTCCTAAATCCATTAGCCGGACAGATTGAGGTTCAAGCTTTATTTTACCCGATTCGATTCTGGCCAAATCTAAAATTTCATTGATTAGTTTTAAAAGGTCATTGCCAGATTTCTCAATAACTTCAGCATGCTCTATCTGTTTTACATTTAAATTTTTATCGTTATTGTCTTTAAGTATTTTGGACAAAATAAGGATGCTGTTTAGGGGTGTCCGTAATTCATGTGACATGTTGGACAAAAATTCAGACTTATATTTACTTACACTTTGCAGTTGCTCCATCTGCAACTTTATTGCATCCTTTGCTTCTTCCAATTCAATATTTTTAAGTCTTACTTCTTCATATTGTTCTTCTAATTCATTGGCCTTTTCCTCAAGTTCTGCATTCTTCTCCTGCAATTCCTCTTCATTGGCTCGCAGTTCTTCTTCTGAAGCTATTAATCTGTGCTGCTGTTCAATCAATTCTTCATTTTTTTCTTTAAGTTCTTTTTGCTGTATTTCCAGCTCCAATGACTGTGCCTGTGTTTGTTGAAGCAATTTAATGGTTTGTATCTCAGCATTTATTCTATGAATAACTATGGCAATAGAATCATTAAGTGCCTCAATGTATTCAAGATCAAGTGGCTCAAATGCATCTTTTGATGCCATTTCAAGAATTCCGACTGTCAACTCATTGTAATGAAAAGGAACGATGAGGCCTTGAAAGCTTTTCTGAGAAATAAGGCTTGATTCAATTCTTAAATGTTTTGTTGATACATTGTCTAATATTTTCAATTTGCGGTCCATAGAAACCTGGCCTAAAATATTTTCGTCTGGCCTGATTAGTTTTTGAAGGTTATTATTTTCAGCAATACCATAACAGGCAACTAAATGGTAGTTCCCATCAATTCCCAGCACATAAAATGTTCCGGTAGCTGCATTCATAAAATTGCAAACATGTTTAATTATTTTATTGCACAAGCCTCCTATTTCATTTTCACCCCTCATCAGGTCGTTAATTTCCATGACCCCGCTCAATAAGTAATTCCTCTTGAAAAGTTCATTTTTGTTAGCTGTGAGGTGCCTGTTTGTATTATTCAATTGATTGTTTAGAGATTCCAGTTCCTCCTGAGCCTGCGCTTTACTGGCAAGGTCTCTGTTGATATAATAAAAAGAAAGTGCAGCAATGACCAAAGATATGAGTGAGGAAATAATAATTATAAAAGGTGTAATACCATTAAAATTTTCAACAGACGTTACTCTTTCCTTTAAAACATTTTGTTGGTATTGCTTTATTTCTGCAGTGATCACTTTAAGCTGATCCATTGACTTTTTTCCATCTTTAAATGCAAAAAAAAGGTTTTTGTCCGAATTTGATGAATGCAATCTAATTACCACATCCAGGTTGGAGAAGACTTTTTTTAATGCAATTTCAAGTGAATCTAATTTTGTGAAATAGCCTGTATTAGTTGTCGATACGCCTTTTAATTCTTCAAAAAGTTCATTGGATTTTCTTTTATTCAATTCATACAATTCAATATAATCTGAATGATTTGTTATTACATATCCTCTGACTCCAGATTCGGCATCAGAAACACACGAAATAATATTCTCAAGTTTTATCAATATTTCATTGGTATTGTCTACCAGGGTAGACTTTTCTATAAGTGTGTAGATGCTGTAATAAGAAATTGTTGAGGTGAATGCAAGTATAAGTAATGCAAACCCCAACCCTGACCTGATCTTTTTATTAAGACTTATATTTTTTATATCAAATCCCATTTTTACAAACTCTAAAAATTATAATACCAAATTGGAAAATATGTTTTTATTTTTTTTTGCCCAGAAATAATTAATCGAACACGTATTTGGTTATCAATTAATTAAAAAAAAAGTCACAATTGAAACCAGATGATTGTGAATGCGTAAAATTGACCTGATACTATCAACTAAACTTAGCCGGGGCGAACGGATTCATGAAAAACTTATCTATACTTTTTCTAATTGCATGTTTTATACAAGCAGCCCAGGCACAGATTAATATAGGGGTCAATGTCAATCCAGGTCTGGGTTATATAAGATCAAACACTCTTAATAAGATATTAGAATCTGCCAAATCAAGTGAAAGTCAGGTAATTCATGCTAACGCACGAACTGGGGCAGGTGCCAATATTGGATTAGGAGGTTTTATTCAGTATAATATTTCGCCCAAGGTTTCAATACTAGCAGAACCAACTTTCAACCTTCTTTTTTCAAGAATTTATCTGAACTTTAAGCAGGAAGCACTTGATGCTAACGGCAATGGCTGGCAAACAAGAGTTGCCTCTACAGCAAAAGTGAGGTCTTTATATGTAAACCTTCCCATTGTCGTCAGATATACAATTTGGGAGAAAAGAAAAGTATTTGCTTCAGGAGGTATATCGGTAAATTTTAATACTAAACCTCATCTAAGGTCAGAAGAGTCAATAATTAATACTGATTATGCATTTGAAAATGTAAAAAATACTACTGTTGAAAACAAAGTTTCTTCTGCAAGTCTGGATAAATTTAATTTAGTGCAGCCCCATTTGGTAATAGGTATAGGAAAAAATTTCAGAAGGAAATTAAAGATGTTGAGTCTCGATGTAAGGTATTCGATTCCATTAACAAAAACATCAATGTATACCAGTGACGAAAATTTAACTTATAATACTTCGAATAATTCAATATTCGGTCCTGAAAAAGAATGGAATATGGGGAACTCGCCTCAAATGATTGCAAGACCTGAAAATTTCAGAATGGGAATGATTAATTTATCGATAAAGTACATTTTATACCAAAAGAAAAACAACTGATAAATTCTTCTCAGGATAAAGAATTCACATAATCTATAGTTCGTTTAATTTCAGCACAATATTCATAATCTTCCAAGGACTCATAATAACTAAGTAGTTCGTATAAATCTTCAACTTTCACATATTTTTCTTTATAAATAACCTCGCTGGTAAATATGTTAGGTAAAGACGGGAAACCTACCACTATTTTTTGAAGAATCGATGTCCATTGTTTAAATTTCTCAACTAATGCGGACTGTTCTTTTATAACAGAGGTTGATTGTTGTATTAAACTTCCATTTTCCTGGATGATTTCACTTATATCTTCATGAGATAAATTCTCTACTTTAAGATGTTTTATTTTATCTAATTGATTAAAAATAATCTCCATCATTTTTTTGTTTCGCTCTATCTCATTTTTGATATTATATATGTATGTCGATGAAATTTCATATATATTCACAAGCCCTTGTTTCATTGTAGCCATATGTTTATCTCATAAGTTTCAATATTCATTTAATACAAAATACAGATAATTTTACTCTCTAAAAAATCTAAAGTATATTATCGATCAATTATGCATTTTTAACTTTAAAAGCGGTGTTGAAGCACATTTTAAATTTTTAGAACCCCGATAAAATATTAAAGATCAAAAGGAATATCCGTATATACTGCAATTGTTATTTACTATAAACCATAATTCCTACAAGTGGTTTAACAAAACGCTTTTTATTTAATACTTAATTAAAATACTATAGACAATCACATATAAGGGGATAAATTAAAAGTCATTGCTCAGCAGGTTTTACTAAACAAAGTTTCAGAGAAAAATTACTCTAATAAAATAGACCCTCTCTAAAATCTCTTTTACCTTCCTGTACTATATATTGACACATTAATTAGTAAACATTTTGACCAGGATTTATGATAAGAAACTATTTAAAGCAACAGTCGTAATTATGTATGTTGAATCTAAAATTATTCATAGTAAACTTTAAGTTAAATGAAAAAACTTGTATATCTGGCGGCTATATTGTTTGTAGGCTGCAATAGTAAAACAGAAACCAATCAGGCCAATTTATCCCAGCAACTAGATTCAATCTCTCCAAAATCATTTAAAAATCACAACGTAATGGTAGGAGGCATACTGCAATCCATACCTTCCCCAATAGAAACTTCCAGTTTAATAAAAAATGAAGGAGGTCTTTATGATAATTCTATTTTAAATAGAAAATTGGATGAACATAAATACCCTTCTAATTTTGAAAAGGCTTTGGTGCTAGGAATTTATGGAACCGACCTTGGTTATGTTAATATTTATAATCAAAACCAGGATGCATTATCATACCTGGATCCGATCCACGCACTGGCAGAGGAACTTAAGATAGAACAATTTTTTGACTACGATACATTTAAAAGATTAGCATCAAAAAGCGAAAATGTTGATTCCCTGTTATTCCTGACTGTTTCAAATTATGAAAAAATGAATACATATCTTCAGCAACAAAAACGGGAAGAACATAGTGCTCTGATTCTTACAGGTGGGTGGCTGGAAGCTTTATATATTTCATGTAAAGTAGCAGAAACAAATAAAAGCAAACTACTGGAAGAAAAGATCGGAGAACAAAAAATTGTACTCGACCAGATTCTTGTTTTACTTGCTCAACATGAACAAGATAATAATGTATCACAGTTAACAAAAAAATTAGCAACCTTAAAACTTGTATTCAACGAGGTTCAATATGAACAAACTTTCCATGCTTCAAATAAAAATGAAGAAAATGGAGTTTACCTTGTAAAGGGCCAAAGTGAAAGTAAAATTACCATATCCGCGGATCAAATTGAAAAAATTGGAGAAATTACCAAGTCTATCAGGGATGGAATTTTAATATAAAAGTTTTATAGAATAATCATTTAATATCCTTTCAAAGATGAGACCGTAACTGTTAAACTTAGATTACTGTCTTATCTTTATAAATTACTTAATACATGAATTCCCAGGCGCTTTTATAAGCATCAATTTCATCTATATATTCCAGGAAACTTTTATAAAACCAATGACGGGCAAGTGTACCACTATCTCCAATAACAATTAATTTTTTTTTAGCTCTGGTCATAGCTACATTCATCCTTCTGGTATCAGCAAGAAAACCTATTTCTCCCAGGTCATTACTTCTAACCAGGCTAATGCAAATCAGGTCGCGCTCCTGACCTTGAAAACCATCAACTGTATTTGTAGATAAAGACATACTTTTTATTATTTCTGATTCCCCTACCAATTCTCTCAGATAATTAATTTGTGCTTTATAGGGAGTGATGATGCCTGCTGTAAAATTTAAATCTCCTACATCTTCACAAAATAACTCCAGCCTTTTAATTAATAGATTTGCTTCTTCCTTATTGTAAAGACTCTGAGAATCTTTATCACTTTCTTCTATAAAACTACAGCCGGCAGTATCAATAAATTCTACAACAGGCAAAGGCGATCCATCCTGACCTGAAAAAGTACTATTTTTTACTGATTCATGTGCTTCCAGACAACCTTCATAAAAATGCTTACTTGGAAAATTCATTATCAATTCATTCATCCTGTATTGGACCTTCAGCATTTCAGACACTCCCATAAGAACCATGCACTTTTCCATCAATGTTATGTTCAATCCCATTCTGGCAGCTTCATTTGACTTGATGGTTGGCGGTAATTGTAAATGGTCTCCAGCCATGATTACTCTTTCAGCTTTGGTAATCGGTATCCAATTTGCCGGTTCAAGAGCTTGCCCCGCTTCATCAATAAATACTGTAGAAAATACCCTATCCCTGATTACATAATTGGCACATCCTACCAAAGTAGCGGTAATTACCCTGGCTTTTGTAATAGAATCTTCAATGATGAAGTTTTCAATCCTTTCTGCTTCGATCTGGAGTTTTCTCGACTCATCAAAAATCATTCTTCTCTGATCCCTCTCCTCTTTTCCAAAGGAACGTTTATATTTCGATCCCATTGTTCTGAACTCTGCCGCCCTTTTTCTGAATTCTTTTATCTGTTTAAACTGAGGATGGTTGGTAATTTTAGAATCCAGAGTATGTTGTAAAAGGCTTTCAGAAACTTTTGCCGGATTTCCGATCTTATTACCTCTATCCCTTTTTTTGGCGAGGCTTTCTGTTACCAGGTCAACTGCCGCATTACTTGGCGCACATACCAACACCTGATCTTCGTTTAAAAGTGTTTCCATAATACAGGCTATCATGGTTGTGGTTTTACCTGTTCCTGGTGGGCCATGAATTATGGCAAGATCCTGGCAGCTGGATACAAGGTTCAATGCTCGATTCTGAGAAGCATTTAAGGAGGGATTTAAAACAGGGTTTATTTTTCGAAAGTCTGGCTCCTTTTCACCAAGCATTACATCACGTAAATGACTTAATCTATTGTTTCTTGCCTTGATGGTTTTGTTAAGTGCTATGTCCATTTCTTTATAGCTGGTTTCATCAAATAATAAATCCAATCCTAACTTTCCATTACTTGTCCATTCAGGTAGTTCGTCTACAAAAAAAGTAATTTTTAACAAATTCTGTCTAACGGAACTGACAACTCCGGCAATGGATGGATTTTCAATACCTTCATTATGAAAATTGCTAAAGAGAGAAGCTATGCTGCCAAACTGAAAATTATTTTCAAGCGCATGATTACCTGGTCTTTCTACCTCCAGAATCAAACGTTCTCCAACTCCATAATAATGATCCTTTATAACAATCGGATACCAGGTAATTCCAAGCTTTTTTCTTTCATTCAGTGGAGATTTAAGAATTTTTTCTTTATACTGATTTCTATCCTCTTCCTGCTCTGTTTTTAATAGTTCAAGGGTTTTTTGCAGACTTTGAATAGCTGTTTCAGAAAATGCCATTTTTTTGTATCAATTATTAGTTAGGCAGATATTAATTCACATACCTGTTGTTTTACCATTATTATGGAATTTAAACTTGGTAATTATATCAAATTAAAGCTATCTTCGCAGACCTTACAAAAAATGTTTAATTTTTAATTTGAATGTTTTTTAAAATTAACACGATTAGCAAAAATTACTTTTAATATGAACAAAAAAATAATACTTATAGCATTTTTAACCTTAGGTGGGATGCAATATGGCCATGCACAGAAGAAAAAAAACAAAGGAAAAGATATGCAAATAGAAGAAAAATTAACAACCGCATTGGATTCAGTTAGCTATAGCATTGGGGTAAGCATAGCATCCAATCTAAAGTCTCAGGGCATAGATTCATTGAACACTAAAATGATGGAGAAAGCCTTTAACGATGTATTTAAAAATGGTACCCTATTAGTATCGGCCGATCAGGCAGACCAGATTTTAACCCAATATTTTACAAACCTTCAAAAAAGCAAAGGAGAAAGAAATTTGAAAGAAGGAGAAAAATTTCTGGAAGAAAATAAGAAAAAACAAGGTGTAGTTACTCTGCCAAGTGGATTACAGTATCAGGTTATAAAAGAAGGCGACGGTGCTTTGCCTAAAGAAACAGACAAAGTTACTACACATTATCATGGCACATTGTTGAACGGTACTGTGTTTGATAGTTCTGTTGAAAGAGGTCAGCCCGCAACTTTTCCGGTTAATGGCGTAATTAAAGGTTGGGTTGAAGCACTTCAGCTTATGAAAGTTGGTTCTAAATACAAGCTATTTATTCCCGCAAATCTTGCCTATGGCGAAGCAGGCGCACCTCCACAGATTGGACCAAATTCTGCCTTGATATTTGAAGTTGAATTATTATCCATTGATAAATAGGTAAATCATGGCTTTAGAAATTAGTGGAAAAATAGTTAAAATTCTGGCAGAACAGTCAGGAACAGGAAAGAATGGCGTTTGGAAAAAGCAGGATTTCGTTATTGAAACTGCAGAACAATTTCCAAAAAAGGTATGTATTTCTGCATGGGGTGACAAAGTGGACCAGCTTCAAAGTCTTTCTGAGGGAGAAGAAGTAAGGGTGGCAATTAATGTTGAGTCCCGTGAATATAATGATAGATGGTATACGGATGTGAAGGCCTGGAAAATAGAAACCGGCTCCGGTGGTGGATCTGTTGCACCTAAAAGCAATAATTATAAAAAAGCAGAGACACAAAATGGAGCTTCAGAAATCACTACCTTCCATGCTGATGCAGATGGAGAAGATGATCTTCCATTTTAATCATCTACACTTTTAATTAACAAAAGTAAAAAACGGAATTAAAAAACCACCGTATAAATCACTATTGTTAATACACAAGTATATTCATGAAGACTATAACGTACAATCCAAGTACCCTGGAAACTGAATTTGCAGAAGCTATCATTAGCTTGACGGAAAATCTGCAGGGAAAAATTAAATCAAATAAAATTATAAGTATTGAAAACAAAATAACCGAAGACAATCCTATTCTGGTTTTTAAACTTCAGGATAATGAAGGGGATGAACATGAGATTGTTCTGAAGGTTATACAAAGAATTGATAAATGAACAATAAAAAAAGGGCTTAATGCCCTTTTTTTATTGTTCATTTATCTTAATGTTCAGGATTTTATCACCTTGTCTGATATCATCTATTACCTCAAGGCCGTCAACAACTTTTCCAAAACACGTGTGGTTTCTATCCAGATGCTTTGTATTGTCCCTACTGTGACAAATAAAGAATTGAGATCCACCAGTGTTTCTGCCAGCATGAGCCATTGACAAAACGCCTCTGTCATGATATTGGTTTTCTCCATTTAATTCGCAGTTAATTGTATATCCTGGCCCGCCGGAACCTGTTCCTTTTGGACAACCTCCCTGAATCATAAAATTTGGTATTACACGATGAAAAGTCAAGCCATCATAAAATCCTTTTTTGGAAAGGCTGATAAAGTTTTTTACTGCAAGTGGAGCATCCTTTTCATAAAATTCTACTTTCATTACTCCCTTTTCTGTCGTTATTTCCGCTGTTGCCATTATTACTTTTTTGTTTTAAGTTTATTTTAAATCACTACGTAAAACTAGTTGTTTGCTTGTTCAGTTCCAAAAAACTAATGATTTGAAAACTAAAAAGGGAATCTATGATGCCATAAATTCCCTTTTTATAAAAAGATGTTTTTAATTAATATTTATTAGTTAACACCGAGATGTAAACTTAACTTCTACATTTCCAGAAGTCCTAATAAAAGAAGAACTAAACCTACAACCATGATAATGGTACCTAATACCCAGAATATGCCATGAATCATACCTAAAAGTACTGCCACAATAACACCAACTATAAGCAGAATAATACCTAATCTTAGGTTGCCACTCAAATTTGTTTTTTCAGCTTTTTTAGCAATTTTGATAGATTTCTTTTCAATCAGATTTTTTAATTTTTCTATTTTCTTGCTTTGTTTTTCGGAAACAGCAGGAGTTACAGTTTTAGAAATTTCTTCAGCTTCAACAGCTTTAGTAATAGTTTGAGTATTAACATCGGTTACTTCAGGAGTTGCTTCTATGGAGTTTGCTTCTAAATTATTTTCAGGTACTGCTGAAACCGGAGTTTGGGGTACATAATTTTCTAATTCTAATGATCTTTGCTTCTGAGTTTCATAATTGCTGCTTACAAGGTTTTCTTTTTTAGCACATCCGATTAAAAGAGCAGAGAACAAAGCAAAAATAAAAGAAAAGGATTTTATCTTAGTAAAAGTATTCTTGTACATATTTATTAAAATTAAGGTTTATTGTTTTAAAATTTATTTAATACCAAACTTATGAAAAAAACTCCAATAGCAAAATCATAATATCAGGCTATTGTTTAAAAGGGAAGAAAAAATAATTTATTAATGAAAATAAAATTATTCTAATTTTCTATTTAGAGCGTTAAGTTCTTCAATAAAACTATCTCTGACTTCTTTGGCATAAGGATTTTCTTTTTCAATGGTTAAGAAAAGATCCATTGAATCTCCGCCAAGATTTTTTTTAATATCCAGCAAGTACTGGTAAGCAGGAGTTTTCTGCTCAACATCAGGTATATCCATTTCATTAATAGCCCTGCCTATAAAATGGGTCAATGCCTGTACATAAGCCATTTGTTTATCATGAGTAGTAGGTGTTCTTTCTAAGACATTCAATTTTAAAATTTTAGAAAAAAACTTAACAATCAGGTTAACACGTTTGCAGTTAACAGGACAAATAACCAGGTTTAAGCCTGCAATGCCATATTTACCACTCTGTGGTCCAAATAAAGGATGTGTTCCCAATATTTCCACCCCATGTTTTAGATGGGCAACCATCAGATTAACAGGTTTAACTTTAACAGAAGAAATGTCTATAAAAAGAGTACCAGGTTTTACATATTGCTTAATTTCTTTGAGTAGGTTTTCTAAAAACTGAACGGGAACTCCTGCTACAACAATATCTTTATCACACACTTCCTTTAGGGTACCCCATTTACAACCAATAGCAGTCACCTCTGTCGATAGATTGATTGAATCGTAAACCGTAATTTTAAAAAATGGAATAAGGTGAGGGATTATAAATTTCCCGAAATTTCCAAATCCAATAAAACCTACTTCCTTTATCTTCATTTACTATAAGAATTTACCATAATTCTAGGGACATTTTGATCCTGAAATCTTCACAAGTCTTACAAATCTAAGTAAGGAAATTATAAAACAATACCAGGTTCTAAATAATATAAAGTTTCTTGTTAATTGGCTAATTGCAACTTATTGTGCTATAAAGACGTAAAAACCTCAATATTAAAAATTGTAATTATGAAAAGTTTACTATTGATAATCTCATTTGTCGCCATTCTTTCTTCATGTGCACAACACACCACCTGCCCTACTTATATGAACAAGCAAGTACCAAAAGTAAATCCTGATACTAAAAGGGTATAATGTTTTTTCGTTATATAATGTAGATAGATAAAGCTTATATACTATGGCGTGGGTTAACGTTTAAATTTGGCCGCCAGTTGGCTCAATTTACTTTCCATGGTTTCCGTTTTCTTTTCAACCTGTTTTTCTGATGTTTTGGATTTCTTTTCCGGAACAGCTTGGCTATCAGATTTCAGTGAAAGCGCAATTCTTTTTCTGGGTACATCAACTTCGAGTACAGTGGCTTCAACTTTTTGTTGAACCTTAACTATAGTAGATGGATCTGAGACAAATCTGTCTGATAGATGACTTACATGAACCAGGCCATCCTGGTGAACACCAATATCAACAAACGCACCGAATTTTGTAACATTAGTTATGATCCCTGGAAGCTTCATCCCGGGACGGAGATCTGCTATACTATTTACCCCTTCTGTGAAATTAAAGGCCTCAAACTTTTCTCTTGGATCTCTGCCTGGTTTGCTGAGTTCTTCTATTATATCGTTTAAAGTAGGTAATCCCAGATTGTCATCGACATACTTCTTAAGGTTAATTTTCTTCCTGATGTCCTGATCTTTCATCAGATCTTTTACCTGAGAATTCAGGTCAGTGGCTATTTTATCAATTATATAATAGCTTTCAGGGTGGACAGCGCTCTCATCTAAGGGATTATCGGAGTTTTTAATTCTTAAAAAACCTGCTGATTGTTCGAAGGCCTTATCTCCCATTCTGGCAACTTTTTTTAGTGCTTCACGATTTTTAAATGGACCATGGTTATTTCTATATTCCACTATGTTTTGCGCCAATTGCGGTCCCAGGCCAGAAATGTAAGTTAATATTTGTTTGCTGGCCGTATTTACTTCTACCCCTACAGCATTAACGCAACTCATTACTACATCATCAAGGCTTTGTTTTAACATGGATTGGTCCACATCGTGTTGGTATTGCCCTACTCCTATTGACTTAGGATCTATTTTTACCAATTCTGCCAGTGGATCCATTAACCTTCTGCCAATAGACACTGCTCCTCTTACAGTTATGTCATAGTCAGCAAATTCTTCCCTTGCTACATCCGATGCAGAATAAATCGATGCACCACTTTCATTGACCATTACCACCAAAATATTTGCTTTAAATTTTATACTCCTAACGAAAGATTCTGTTTCCCTTCCTGCGGTACCATTGCCTATGGCTACGGCTTCAATATTATACTTATCCGCTAAGTGCATTAATATTTCAGTGGCTTCTCTAACTTTTTTCTGAGGTTCGTGAGGGTAAATATTTGCGGTATCCAATAGTTTTCCTTGTTTATCCAGACATACTACTTTACATCCTGTCCTAAAACCGGGATCTATGGCAAGAATATTTTTTTCTCCTAGTGGTGCTGCCAATAAAAGTTGTTTCAGGTTATCAGAAAATACTTTTATGGCTTCCTTATCTGCATCAAGTTTGGTTCCGATCCGTACCTCTGTTTCAATTGAGGACCTCATTAGCCTTTTGTAGGCATCTTTTATTGCTAATTTTAGTTGCTCGGCTGCACCATTCTGAGCTTTTATGAAAATAGATTCAAGCAACGATAGTGCATCTTCCTCTTTAGGGAGAAGGTCAAGCATCAGTATCATTTCTTTCTCTCCTCTCCTCAAGGCTAGTATCCTGTGTGAAGGTGCCTTGGATATAGGTTCTTCCCAATCGAAATAATCTTTATATTTCTGGCCTTCCATTTCTTTTCCGGGAATAACTTTAGACTTAAATGTTCCGGTTTTGAAAAAAAGCTCTCTCATTTTTGTCCTGCTCTCCTGATTTTCATTTATCCATTCTGCAATAATATCCCTGGCTCCTGACAAGGCTTCTTCCCTGGTTTTTACATCTTTTTCTACACTTATATACTTTTCCGTTTCGGACTCAATATCGAATTTGCCCTGATCAAATATTGCCTGTGCAAGCGGCTCAAGGCCTTTCTCCTTTGCTATTATTCCACGGGAACGTCTTTTTGGTTTGTATGGCAGATATATATCTTCCAGTTCTACCATAGTTTCAGAGTTATCAATTTTCTTTTTGAGATCATCTGATAATTTCCCCTGTTCGGAAATAGATTTTATAATACTTTCTTTACGCTTATCAAGATCGGTTAATTGTTGAACTCTGTCACGGATACTGGCAATCTGAACTTCATCCAGATTTCCTGTAGCTTCTTTTCTGTACCTTGAAATAAAAGGAACGGTAGCGCCTTCGGACAATAATTCAATTGTCGCATTTACATTTGAAACTGAAACGGATAATTCTTCAGAAATTTTTTTTGAATAAATACTCATTTAATACTGATTTTACTTTATGTATTATTAATCTGAAAATAATGTTAAGATTACTTATTAAAAGGAGACTGCATAGGTCTTAGCGTAAATCCTTTGTTTTGCAATAATTTAATTATACCCTCCTTACCACCCAGGTGAGCAGCTCCGATTGCAATAAATGAAGATTGATGGCGAATGAGTTTTACTATTTTCTCAGACATTTTATAATTTCTTTCATTGATTATGAAATTGCCAAAATCGTTTGATGATGAATCAGTAGGAATACTTTCAATTAATCCATCAATATCCTGGTCAAGATACATATCTACAAGCAAGTCTGCCTCATTTTGTACTTCCTTCGGAGGATTGCTGATTTCTTCAAGCAACATATCTGCTTGTTCTCTCAGGGAGATTTTATTTAGTGAAGCCATTTGTTCCTGAACCGTTTCCAGGCCAATAATCTTTTTGTTTTTCTTTTTTGCCAAATTCTGAAAGTGTTCATCAAGCATTTTGCTCTTTTGATTCTTAAAGTTTTCCTGGGTTATTATGCTAAGGGTAAATATAGGTTTAAGTCTGTTAACCATTCCTGAAATTAAAAAAAGCTTTTTTTTTGCCCGTTTTTTTACTTTTAAATAATTCTCTGTTCCA
>Ga0181466_1000331_pt1 | contig 17699 bp, 21 predicted proteins | sample InSIn4gowninarea_FD_119078 | JGI IMG/M metagenome (GOLD analysis project Ga0181466, IMG submission 119078) | Clean room microbial communities from NASA Spacecraft Assembly Facility at Jet Propulsion Laboratory, Pasadena, California, USA -... ... | reverse complement strand
TCCACCTTTTCCTATTGTTATATCAGTAAAAGCCTGCTCTTTAAGAACAGCAAACCTGTAACTATTACCAGTAGATTCTACGTTAGCCTGAGATTCCAGCCGTTTTTCAATTTCAGCCACTTTTATATCCAATGGCTTATTCAAAATACCGGCAGGTAGCAAACTTTTATCCTGGTATTTTGTAATCGGAATAATAGGATTGAAGTTTGCATCGTACATCGCATAATAGTTACTTAGAGAATATGCCATGTTCATTGCTGCACCGACTTGCAGATAAAGCTCCTTATCATCCTTCATTATAAATTCGGGAAAATAAAAAACTATCTCACGCTGCGGAGTTCTTGCTATCCTCAATTGTAAATTGTACTTATGCAGGAGTACCTTCTCCCATATTTCAAATAGCCTATCATAGCTGATTTGCTTTCCATATTTATGGCTGAAGTATTCTATATGTCTCCACACTGAAGTCTTCTTATTTGGCTTTGCCCGGACATATTTTCCCTTAACATTGTCTTTTAAGGGACCACTCTTTCCGGAGAGCACTATTGCATCTTTAATACCTTCCAGTAATGCTTTGATGTCCGGATGATTTCTTCCTGATTCTGTTAGGGTCTTAGCTCCAAATCCGATGTAAAACTCTGTACCGTCATTAATTAATCCCTTTAAATGTGTCTCGGGATTGATAACTCGCTTGTTCATTATTATTAAAAGATAAAATTTAAATATGCGTGATTAACTTTCGGTTACATCTCCCCTGGCAATCACAAATGGTCCAGCACACATATTTTTTGCAAAAGTTTTTGGAAAGTTGAAAAACTTTCTATTACATTTGCGTCCACTTATTTATTACCACTCCGGTGACCGGCCAATGGATTTGAGCTAAAACAATTAACTATGTGAAATTATTAGTTTTGGCTTGTGTCTTGGTCTAACTAAAATTGTTAGCGGTATGCAAATACCGCGCCTAACTCTTTTTATGTCATTTCTGCATTCATATGTTGGTAAAATAAAAAATATCTACTGCATTAATGGCAGTAGTGCAAGATTGGCATGTGATTAATTCATATAAATGTAATTCCATGTGTTTGGATAAAAGCTGGCATATCTGCCAGCTTTTGTTATTTACCAAATAATCATAGCAACTTTTAGAAATGGAAAGTTCCATGGCCAACTGCCTTTCGTTAGCCCAACAAAGATTAGAAAGCTGAAGCATCAATTAGATTCATGAGGTAAACCGGTGCTTTTCCACATACTGCTTGTTTTTGCTCCACCTGCTGTCAGGTGGTGAGGCAATCAAAAAGATTCATGAAGTGTAGCTTATTCCTGCGCTTAGCAAAACTAAGGGTTTGTGAGATCGAGCGTATCCAGTAGTATAAGTAAGCGGTTAGTAGTGGCTTGATTTTCTTCATTCAACAGTTTCACCGTCTCCTTAATCTGCTGAATGTTTACGGATTGCTGTTGAGGACGCAAACGTTCCACGTTAAACGGCTCACGAAACATTTCAATGGCATTGTAACCTTGTTCTGTTAGAAGATTGTAAATAGAAATAACCATTTCTAAAGAACTACTTTTTCCATTTTCGAACCGGGATAACAGCGTTTGTTGGGTGTTGATCTTTTTAGCAAATTCATCTTGTGAATAACCTAAATATATTCTGATAGATTTTACAACTTTAGCCAAAGATTCAACGGTCATAGTAGTGTTTCTATTTCGTTATAGATTTTGGTCAGATGACGTAAAAGAAAAGCTTCTTTTTGCTCTTTTGTGCCAAATGTATAGAAAATGGGCAATTCTCTATACTCTTTCTTTTCCCGTTCAATCTGTTTGAAATCTATATTGACCTTGCAGGCAAACATATTCGGCTGGTACATTCCATACGCCGTGTTGCTTTCCCTGGATACAAGACCTACTACTTCACCGGCGTTTTGATTCGCAATTTTACTTGCCGGAATGAGGCTATCCATTTTTTCATTAATGCTCACATTGGTTTTCTGCCTGTCAATGGAAACACCTGTTGAGGTTTGCTTCACTTTACCAAACAGCTTCTCCAGCCAGTCTAAAGTTTCCTTATTTCTCACGGCACCACTGATTACAGTGCCCATGATCGAAGTTATGGTGTTGGCAATATCTTTCCCATACTGTAGGTGAAATTGTGGTATCTCCTGTAAACCCAGCATGACAGCTACTTTGTTTGAGCGGCCAGTAGCCACCAGGTTTTCAATTTTATGAAGAAACAGTGTGGGCGTTTCATCCACCACGAGTGCAGAAGGACAATTGTTTTTGGAATTAATCAGACGCATGGTCCGCATCAGTAAGGCGGAGTAGAAAGCACTGTTCATACTTTGTGTGTCAGGTGAGTTTGCCAGCACCAGAATGCCCGGGGGATTTGATATTTTAAGATCGAAATCCTCACCACTAAACACCCAAAAGGCTTCTTTGGTAGCTATACGGGAAATATTTATTCTTACAGTACCAATCTGACCTTCCAACTGGTCAAAAGCTCTATTGTCAAATGCAGATTTGAAAGGAGCCAGTAAGGTTTGCAACTCAATATTTGAAAACAAAGTAGTGAATATACGCTCGTAATCCTGGGAGATAAAAGCCAGCACATGCGGAAGCGTTGAGTATTTACCCCCTTCATAACGTGCGAGGTAATAAATAACAGCAGCCAGGAAATTTATAGCAGATTGGGTAAAAAACTGGCTGCTACCGCTGCTCTTGTCTGTTTTTAAAAGCGCACTAATAATAGCTTCCGCCGTTTCAGTGGCATCTCCCAGAGAATTGATGTAACGTGCATGAAGGGGATTACAGCGCCGGGACATTTCTACGTTATCCAGATTCACTACATGAAAAGCATGGTCCTTTAAGCTTCCTCCATTTGTATGATGCATGCAGTAGTGGTAATAGGTGATCTTCGCCAGATCAGGAAACTTGAAGTCATACACCACCATAGAAAAGCCTTTGCTGAGCATTTGCTTAATAAAAGGCACAATCACAGATTCAGATTTACCGGAACCAGGTACACCAATCACCATGGTAGCACGAAACGGATCAATATTCATCCATCCTTTTTGTACCCTTTTTTTGTAATAATAACTGATTGGCAGGTTAAAAGAGAAATCGGTCTCCACAAGCGTTTGGTTTTGTGGGAAACTTTCTTGCTCAATGTTCCAAATGTCTTCCTTAAGGTTTGTGAATATTTTCTTGGAAAGGTTGGAAATAGCTACATGCAAAAGCACTGCACCACTAAAATAAGTAAACCCATAAGCAAACAGTCTTAAAGACTGATCTGTTATGGTAAGTAACAATACGCTGCTGATAAACAACAGTAAGCCAAAGACAAAAGAGTAAGTAAAATGTTTATGGATATTGAATTTCAAATCTTTTTTTGACTGTGTTAAACCGGCTATAAATACAATCATGAAAAGCACTGTAATATGGCTGTTCACAGCATTATTGATAACCGGTATCCTGTACAGAACGTCATTCAGTTTCAGAGCAATTGGGGAAGTATATCGGAAGCTCAGGCATTGCGTATAAACGTCAACTGAAATAAACAGATAAATAAGCAGTTGAGCAAAGCCGAAAAAGCTTTTTTGATGTTGTGTTTCTTCCATATCAACTTATAATTTAGAGAGAAAATTTTAAACCGGCTCCTATATACGGCTTCCAAGTGTTCATGATTGATGAAATCACAACGTAGATCACGTTTTCACTTACAAAGAGTTGAGTTTTAGGACATATATACCATCCCTGGTCTAATCCGCCGAAAGGATAAATAATGACTTCATGAGTATTCGTACCACAAGCACCGCCAAGGTGCCAGGTTGCAGAGAAGTTTTTTGAAGTATGCATATCACCTTTTAAGTAAAGTCCTGCAGCTCCATAAATTGTATTAGATTTAAGGGAGTAATGCGCATTCTCGTCATTGCTATACCATATTGTTTGCAACAACACACCAGCATGAATTTTATGAACGCCAGCTCCCTCATACTGTACAGTAAGCAGTTTTGAATTAGAAAGAGAGAGACCTCCTGATAACAAGAGTTGTTTATATCCTATCTGGCCATGGGCAAGCGTTACAAACAGAAAGCAAGTAATAATCAGTAGATATTTCATTACTGTAAAAATTGAGATTGTAAGACCTGGTTATAGTCAATATTCATTTCCACTTTTCTTCCCGAAATTTGGTTCTCGGTGATTTCTATATGAAATACTTTCCTGTTGGGAAATGTGAATTTCTTAAAGACAAACAGGTTACGCCACCTGCCTTTTATCAACATTCCATCAGTCGGATAAAGCTGATAAACCGGCTTTAGTTCAATTTCCTGGCTGACTGCCGCATTTACTGCATATTTATCCTGTAATCTGAATTTCAGCCCGTCAAGATTGTATTGAAGCTTTGTTTTGTTTTTAGCGCCAATGTCAAAAATCAGGTACTCTCCCACAATGAAAATATTACTCGTCCACATCTCCATACCGTACTGCTTGGAAGAGATGTTTTTTATAGTGCGTCTGTGCGATAATGCTTTTAAACACAGACTTTCAAACTCCCGTGGAGAGATATAGCTTTGCGGGTCTGTTTGCAGCGCTTCTGTGGGATTCACAGCAATAACATAATATTTGGTTGTAAAGTTGGCAGGGCTACAATTAAGGCGATAGGTTGCTATATATGATTGAGTAACAATGGTAATTTGAAAAGAGCCACCATGAGCAAATGTGGAGCTGTCCGGTTTAAGGCGTAAGATGTTTTTTGCCGGAAGATCGCCTTCTACGTTTTGCGATGAAATATCAACATACAGGATAGGTTCAGGCGAAACGAAATGAGTGGTTACAAAGGGAGAGATATTATACCTGGTAATGTTATCGTCCGAAATAGCAGTGCTTTTGTACTCTGCACTTACCGGCGAATTATTGTATTCAGAGCCTGTCGTGTCAGTACAATTTGTAATACCTAAATAGTAAGAATTGTTATATAAACTTAAATAAATAGGACTACTATAACAAAATTGCATACTCATAAGTAAAAAAAGGACAAAAAAAAGAGGCTTATTCATCTCAGTTATTTTTTTCTTTTAAATAAATAATGTAGTTGTACTTCAGATCAACCTTGTTCTGACGTATTAGTTTGGTAACAGTATTACCGGAAGATTGAAACAGTTTGGATATAAGAGAAGAAGTAATGTCCTGAGTTCCATTGCTTGTTTGCACACTGCTCAACCCACTTGTTGATTGTGTGCCGATTTCTTTGGTGAATTCTCTGAAATTGGACCCAGGCACATACAATCCCAGGTAACCATCATTATCAAAAACATCGAGGTGCACTGGTAAGGGATTGTTGTTATACATGATCTGTGTAATGGTGATGTTTACACGTTGCGTTTGAAAGCCTGTAATCATGCCATAGAGATAACTTCCTTTTGCTATTCTGTTTTCTCCCACATAAATATCATCAAGCAGCCTGATGCGGACACGTGCACCGGCAGATCCTCTTTCATCCTGGTCTATAATTGCTTTAATTGAATTTTCGGGTTCTATGGCTCTGATGGTGTTAAAGGCACCGTTGTTCTTTACGACCGGTGACAGAGAAACAGGTAATGGCTTGTAGCTACTATCCTTAGAAGGAATGATGGGGTCATTCTTTTCCTTTTTTCTCTGAGTGCCACCGGTGCCACTGTAATTTTCACTGTATTCAATGGATTCATTCGCTTTACGCATGCTATCCATCACAGCCATTTGCTCACGAAATACAGCCATCTGTTCGCCGGCAGTTCCAGATCTTCCGGAAGATTTTGGATAAGGAGATCCATTGCCGGCATTATAAGCCTGCTGTTTCGCAAGTGCAAGAATTTCTTCTGGTGACCGGGTAGTCACATTATTTCCGTTTGCCATAATTCTTTCCATTTGAGAATTGGAAAGACTTTTGTTTCGGGCGAGCTGCTCCTGCAGTTTGCGCAGATTTTGCTCAGCTTCAATACGATCAATATCCTGTTTGGAATAGGAGGATGTGTATCCATTCTTAACTGATGAATCCACTGGAATATTGATTGTTTGCATCGCACTTGCATCTCTCGTGTGCTTGTAAGCTTCCTGATAGGATTCAAACTTTCCTTCAATCTGCTGATTATCAACCTCGGAGGAAGCACCAGGTAATACCGGGTTAATTTCGTCTTGTTTGATTTTTGAGAGACTATCAGCTTTAGCGATTTCTACATCTTTTTTCTTACTTCCCCAAGTGCTGAATATCCAAAAGAACAAAAAAATGAAAGGGAAAAAAATCAGAGGAAGAATAAACTTCGGTTGTTTGAAATTTATTTTCATATACCTTAAAATTTCCAAGTCTTTAAAATAGAATCTTTTATAGCCGCGTCATGGTTTTCAATTCCTTTGTAAGTTTTTGAGCCGGTATTGTGCTGGTAATAAGCAGTGGCTTTTTCAAGCAGCGTAACACGGTCCTGTTCGCTACTATCTAATTTGGCAATTATGCGTCTGGATTCGGGACTGGTAGTATCCTTAATCCCAAGATATTTAAGAATCAAAGGAATGTCAACGGCTCTTTTTTTCCAGGCAACTGCCCTATTAAGCAGAGAATCATTATATGCACTCGCGTGTAAGTAGGGATTATAAGTACTTGAATCATGGTCAATTGCCTTTCTGTAGTCTTGTATCGTCTGCTTCATTAAAGCAACTGAATCAGTTTGCTTTTTGGTAAGTTGAGCATGGGCACTGAATGTAATAAAAACAACAGCTAATAAAGAGATGCTTTTCATGGTTTGCGTTTTAAAATTCTGGAATTAAAATGAGGGTCAAGTTTACTATATTGTTGGCAAATACGAATAAATAGCAAGGAATCCTCTTTGGTAAGCTTTTTTTTTGATATCAAATAATCCAGGCTGTCCTTTAGATTTTTTACTGCCATATAATTACTGAGCGTAAACGGAATGTCTGAGATGGGAGAAGAGGTTATGTTTTCCCTGGTCTTTTCAAAATTTATTTTTGAGAAACCGGGATTATCCGGAGCCTTCCTATAAGACCAGAAAATCAAGAACATAAGATTTAAAATAGCAATGGCAATCATAAAAGCCAATGTGCGGTAAGGCTTCTTTTCAGCAACACTTTTAATCTGGTTAAACGATTTCTGATAAACAGGCTTCAGCTCCTCCAAGGTTGCGGCAGTTTTGGCCACGAACTCATTTTCCTTAAAAAACTTTTTTTGTTTCATTGCTTAAGTCTTTGTTTTCAATTGTTTTCCAATTGGTGATCAGTACGCCATGAGGATTATTAGTAGTACGGGGAATGTCTTGCAGCGAACCTTCTGTAATTAAACTTCTGATAGTAATATTAGAAGGCCTTTCTATTTTCTCTTTTCCGTAATACGTCCATTTTTTTGTTTCAGGATCGAAATTGATACTGTCTTTTGTAAGCGTTACAATGCTGCTGGAAGAAATGAGCGTAGAAAAATACCCGTGCTCTTTAAGGGTATTGTACTGAGCGATACCGGAGGCGTCAATCAGATACATTGCTTTTTTTAGCTGAATTTCAATAAAGTCATTATCAGGTGGTAAGCAAAAAAAGTAGTTGTGAAACAGATCCACTGTTGCAATATATTCAGCTTCCCTATTATTTTCCACATTAGTTTGTGTTGCAATCAGCGGAATATTGTTGCTGAGAACATATATCTGGTTACGGTCTTTTGTTATCATATTGCTTGCGTAGGAAAAGGCTAGTGCAGTTACTATGACAACGGTTACCAGACAGCAAACACAAACGAAGAAGGCAAGCTTCATTTTTTGCTCTATATTCTTTATTAAATTCATTATTTAAACATTTAACTATAGAATTATTTAATTAATTAACTATTGATATATTTATATCAACCACCTAATTTACCTGCAGCAGCGCCACCAACCGATCTGGCCGTATTTACTGCAGCACCGAAAAATACATTTCCGGTACCCGCAGTCTGTACGATCCAGGTAGAAATTACGGGAGTACTGATAATACCTGCAAGAGCTGTAATCAGAGCAATAAAGAGATATCCAACGAAGTTGTCAATGTGGCTCACCGAAGCAATGAACTGCTCTTTTACATCCGATTGCGCTAATACCTGGTTTAGCCTGTCAATTTCCTGCTGAAAGCCATAATGAAGGATAGCAAATGAGAGATTGAGCACTATGTAACCAATAGTGCTGTAGAACGATACCGAAATGTATTTAGCAGCCCATTGCACCCATGCATCCTTAAACGGACCTGCTACACTGAAACCAAGGGAAATTGGACCCAAGGTTGTCAAAACGTAGATAAGCAGTACCTGAAGAAAGAAAAGGCAGTAACAGATACCTTTGAAAATTCCCATAACCAGCCACATTACAAAACCTTGCATCCACATGCTCAATTTTACCCAGAGTAGCTGCTCATAAACAACTATGTAAGACTGCATATTACTCAGTGTTTCGTAAGCGCCTCCGCTTAACCAGTTCAAAGCTGCTTCCCCGGTACCCATGTCTTCGGACTTTGTCCCACCGAAAAGTTGTTTCAACTCATTAGTATTCTCTATGAGTCTATTGAAGAGTGTGTCGTTTAATGCCTGCTTGTTGTCCATATCCTGATCCACGATTTGAGCATTGGCAATAAATTTTGCTTCTGAATCAGTAGCGGCAGCCTCGCCTGGAAATGAAAGGATTTCAATAAGCAAGCTAAAGTTGATAATCGCAAGGCAAATGAGAAAGGGACGAAACAGAGGCATAACTTCGAACCTGCCTTCTCCTAAAATCATAGCGTAAGCTCTTACCATCAGATAAACCAGAGAAAGTATAGCTGCAATCTGCTTTGCTAATGTCGGCATGGTCTGATCAGGTACTGATTCCTTAATACCGTTGATAAGATCCATTATATTCTGGTCCCAAAACGGATTGATGGCGTTACAAAGTGTCATGAACTAAAACAAAAAAGTTGATAAAATATGATTTACAATTTCCCCGTCGTTGTTGAAGATTAGCTTTTCACTATTGACCTTCTTAATTTCATTGGTTGTGGGAAGTTTTGCTGCAGTGTTGATATATAGATTGATCATTGCATTCATCACTGCATTCTTTTTTTCGAGTCCCTTCTTAATTTCAAGGTATCCTACAATACGTTCACCCCTGTCAGCCAGCACGGAATGCATAACTTCAATCCTATCTTTAACTTCATCCAAAAAATTAAGGTATTCCTGAAAGTATTTGTTGTTTGTAAGATCATTAAATGCAGCCGGTGTCTTTTCCGCCATAAGAGGTAGCTGATTAGTAACTGAAGTGGTGAGTTTGTCAAAAACATTTTTAAAATACATCTGATAAGGCACATCCAAATCTCCACCTTGCATGTCGGTATAATTAACCATAGTTGTATTGAAGACCGCTTCCATTGAATCGGCAATGGATTCATCATCTATCTCTTGCGCTGTCAAAGAAGAATAATTCTGGTCGAACGCTCCTCCTACCTTATAAGGGCGTTGATCCTCACCTGCCCAATAATCATGATGAAGAACGCGCCAGTAAAACCAGCCTTCCGGGTCTTTTGGCAAACCAAGAAAATCAGTTGAGGGATCAGGGCGCCAATAATCCCAACGAGTGTACACCATTCTTTGATATTGCCCTTTATTAGCCTTATCCTGAACAGACATTTGAGCTATTGAGCAAAAGCTTAATAAGAAGCAACAAAGTGTAAAACAATAGCTTTTCATATTAAAATTTAAATTGATTAAGCATGTCTTTTACAATGACAGCATCCATATTGATATACATTTTGTAAGGAATAATTTTATTAACTGCATCATTCAGGTTGTACAGTTTGAAGTTGTTTACCAGTTGTTCGCTAATATTATAAAGAATATTTATGTCTGTTGAAACTTCGAGTACAAACCGTGCTCTCTGAATTGGATCAATGAGTGTTTTTTCATCGGCTCCTAAAACGAACTGTTCAAGATAACTTTGTAGCTGAGCAATTCTGCCAGTAAAGATTTGTGTAGTATTGGCGGCAATTGTAATCAGGTAAGGTTTGCCGGCAGCTAAAGAAGTAGCTGTTGCCAGATTTTCAAAAATTTTGGGAATGCGTAATGAAACATTATATAATGCTTTACTGTTTTTAATGGCATAGTCTACATTCGATAAAGAAGTAAAAATCTGATGCTGTACTTCTTCAATACTTGTAGAGTAAGCTGTAACACGCGTTCTTTTATCCTCGATTTCTTTTAGCTTATCGCTATACAAGGCATTACGCGCCACTTTATAGCTTGTATTTGCTGTTGCTTCCGTCATTAAATCCTTGTGGTAAACAACTTGCTGTGCTGTTACCATCAACGGGCATAAAAAGAGAGAAAGTAATGCAGTTTTCATATCAGAAGTTTTTAATAATATCTTTAACTAACTGTGCATCATTATTTACATACTTTAATGGTGCGGTTTTCTTTAGCAGTTCAACAAAATCAATCTGCTTCATTTGTTGCAACATCGAATAACAGCGTAATCTTACCACCTCCAGTTCTGATCTGATTTCACGGTAGATGATGTTACGGTCGCTTACTTTCATTTTGGATATGTCTGCGTAAGAAGTTACAATAAGCGTGAGATAACTAACAAATGAGCTTGCTGAAGCAATTACCTCGTTCTCCCTTTGAATGATTACCGGTATCGTGTATGGATATTTTAAAGCAATTCCCATACTCTGGCTCTGATAACTGTACATGTCGTTAAGAGCAGTGTAAATAGCGATTGCTGTGGAAACGTCGGCAGTAATAATGAAGAACGAAGAAAGCCGCTGATCTATGGAATCGGTAAGGTTTTTAAGCTTGTTAGTCAGGGCTTTCCATTGACTGACAGTTGCCTGAGATTCCACCTGATTGTCTTTAAAATCTTTATGGTCTTTATAATTGTCCATATTGTGCTGAATGAGATATTCAGTAGTTGGCATATCCCAATAATTAACTTGTGCATTAGCAGACTTTGCAGCTGCAAATAAGATTGATAAAAAAAGTAAGACGTATTTATACATAACTATTCTTTGTATTTGCCATTGAAACTGATACCTGTCTTTACCACTTCCAGGACGACATGATATTTTTTACGATGTTGCCATCCTGGTTGACAATACCACGAAAAGGATTGAGCGTATTGATAATTCCCTGGCTCACAGCCCATTTAACACGAAAGAGAGAGCTGGACGAAAGTGCCTCTATTACTTGCAGATCGAGCATTATCTGGTTCAAAAGGCGCACTCTTTCTCCGGCATCCATCAAAAGTTTACTATCGTTTTCCCGAATAATCAGTTCTGCTATTTGTGCATAGCTATCAGAGGCACGTGTGACCATTTCAGCCTGGAATTTTAAAGCAAACGCCAGTGCTACCGGATTGCTTTTTGAAACAGTCATCATTTCCGATTCATTTTTTATAATGGATTGTAAAATGAGGTAACATTGGTAAATCTGGTAGGCGTTTTTCACCGTAGAGCTGACATAGAGCAGACCATTATAAGTTTTTTGCTGCCAATCATTAATAAAGGAAACTGTAGATGCTGTTGTAGCCTGGAGGGATTCAATACTCGTCTGTTTATCCTTTATCTCGCTCATGCTACTATTTTCAATTGTACCGTTCGCTATGTGGGCAGCCGTGAGCGCGGGGTCAGTTGTCAATACCTGACCATATCCAAATAGGGAAACAAGAGAACAGATGAATGGAGTAACTAACTTTTTCATACGGCGATAGCTTTTAAATTGTATACTGATTTTCTTTTAGAAACCGTCCTGCAGAAAGATGACAGGGAAAGCCCGCTTTCCTTCATATCCGAAACTAAGTGGTCCATTGCGTTTTCATAGCCGGTATAATAATCAAGGTAAACTTCAAGCGTTTCCCTCTCTACCCGTTCTGTTGAAAAAGTAAGGTATTGTTCAACTGGCAACTCAATACCATATACCTCTCCCGTAGAACCGCGGCGTATGTAGAGTTCTTTGAAACGGCTCCTACCCTCTTTGTTATCCAGGCGATTAACAGTGAATAGTTTGTTTTTCTCTACTTCATTTATGGAAAGCAGGCTCTGTACTTGGTGAAAGTTCTCCTTAAATTTGCTTTGGTCTAAAAGGAAAATGGTGTCAGAATTAGCAATAATGGAATCCTTTACAATGGCATTTCCCACAATGTCATTAATTTCTTGTGTAACCACCATCACTTCACCATTGAATTTCCTCACTGTTTTAAACAAGTAAACTATATATCCTGCCATCATTGGGGAAGCAATGGCTTTCCAAGCTTCTTCGATACAAAGGATTTTTTTGTTGCTCTTATAGCGCATTTTTTGGATGAATACATCCATGATGATAAGCGTAGTTATGGGAAATAACAGCTTGTGCTCTTTAATGGAGTCAATCTCAAAGACGATAAAGGATTCATTGAAAAGGGAATTATCGAAGTCATCATTTAGAATTTTATCGTACTCCCCTCCCCTATAAAACTTTTTTAGAATAAAGCGGTATTCTTTCAAATTGAAATGGATATCTTCCAGCTTTATAATTTCTTCTATTTGTGAGCAGCTATACTCATAGAAAGTGTTGAAGCTGAGCGATTTGACCGCCTTCTTTTTGGTGAAGTAGTCAATGAAGTAATCAGTTATGATTTTACTGATAATGGTATCTTCTACCTGTGACAAAATACCATCAGCTCCTTTCCAGAGCATACCAATGAGGGATTTGAGAATCTGCCTTTTTTCCTCGTTGTTTTCAATTTCTTCAATTCGGAAGGGATTCATGGTGATAGGTCTGTCTTCGGTATAAGTAATGTATCTGCCATTCAGGTATTTACAGGTTCCTTTATAGCTGTGACCGGTATCTACAAGAACAACATCAGCTCCCATAAGATGGCATAAAAAGACATAAGTGTTTGTGGAAAATGATTTGCCACTACCGGAAGGACCTAACACAAATTTGTTACGATTGAAAATGCGGTTTTGCTGCCAGGGAAGTTCGCTCGTATCAATACCAATCGGTACGCCCTGACGGTCAGTTAAATACAGTAGATAATCGCTTTCTTCTGTCTTAGGAAGCCGTTCCATAAAAAAAAAGCAGGTAGCTGCCGGCCGCGACGTAAGAAATTTGTCATACTCCTGCATCTCATTGGCATTACCGGGTATAGCGGCTCTAAAAAGCTCCATCTGGTTGTAGGTATTTTTACCTGGTATAATACCCATGCTAAAGAGGTTGGATTCAATATTATTGATTGCTTTATCCAGCAACATTGTATCGCCATACACGAGCAAGCTGAAATTGCAAAACACCAATAATTCATTTTCGGCAGCTATATCCAGGAACATGCTGTCTATGTCTTCAACACTGATTTTATTAGCAGCATCTGGCATAGAGCTATGCTTTTTCCTTTTGGCTTCCAGATCGCGCTTTGTTTTTAGCTGATCCGGAATAAAAATTACCTGGTTGTAAAGAATTGTATCTGCAAAGGGAACATTGAGTAGAAAAGAAAAATTATCAACCGGAAAGTTTTTACCAATTTCAGGCTTGGTGCCATGGGTGCCAATCTGTGCTGGTATATTTAGCTCATCAATATCAATTAAAGAAACAACTTTCAGTTGTTTTTCACCGAAATAAAGCGCGTTAGCGTCTGATAAGACATTGCCCACAAAGCAGTTATCGTTATTAAAGTTAAACGATATGAACCTACGTTGTAAATTTTCAATGTGATGTTTGTTTAAAACGGATGTTTTGATTTTATGATTCTGCAGCGCATCTACAACTTTATTTATCTTACTTACAAAGTCCTTAATGTCTTTTACATCGTAAGAAAAAAATCTACTCTTATTATAAGTCTTAGTGATAGTAATATATGTGGTTATGCTTTTGTAGGCTCTCCCATTATAGTGCTCAAAATATTTACGTTGTAAATAGTCAGTATGTTCACTCACGGCAGGTTTATATTGCTGAGTAGCAATGATGTCTGTTTTTTGAAGAATATAGCTACTACCTAACAGTTTTACAATTTGGCCAAGAAGCGTATGAAATTCATCATATATCTCTGGATCGGCATTGTACTGAAGTGCCAAATTCTCTATTGAGAGAATGCTTGAAAAATTACCATCGGCAGAATAAAGAAGTGTAATACCACTTTCATCCGATGTACCAATAAATGGCTCTTTAAATTGAAGTTTTTTATGCATAGCCAGTTAATTCAAGAATTGATTATTGCGACTCTATTTTTCCTGGTAAACAGGCTCTTGTGAAGCGCGATTCCTCAGCCTGTGTTTGGGCGAAAAAATGAATACGGCAAAATCTTTTCGCTTACTGTAAAGTCCCTGTTTTTGTTTATTGAGCGTGTACATTAAAAATGGTACAGAAATACTTATCATAGATATTAGCCCGAATACCTGGCTTACAAAAGCACCGATTAAATCGAAGCCTACTACTCCGGCTAAAACACTACCCATTGCCCAGTAAATAAACTTTCCTTTGAATACCTTAAATACAAGGGGTCTTTGCAACCCCTTGTATAATGAATAGTGTTTTGTTTCCATTACAGACCAAAAAATAGTTTAAGTACAGTTCCTGTTAGTAGCAAGAAAATACATGAGCCAGTCCATCCTATAATGTGCTTGTTCAGGTCCTGATCACCGTTCTGCCATTTGATATAAACGCGGATACCTCCGGCAAGGCCCGTTACTGCGCCAATCATCAGAATTAAATTAGACACATTACCAAAGATGTCTTTAATGGAGGCGGCCGCTCCGTCAATGGCCGGTCCAATTGTTTGAGCGCCGGCTTGCTGCATAAATACAAGCGTGAATGCTAAGGCTAAGGCAATTTTATTATATCTGCCTGCCATCATGTTTCTTTTCATGTTACAATATTTAGAATGAGAGAAGACGTTTACATTTCAAAAAGTATCTTGACGCATACACTGATTCCAATCAGAAAAACAATTCCGCCTATCCAAATAGCAATTTCTCTTTCGAGATCATCAGAATGAGCTGCATTCCATTTGAAGTATATTCTTGTAGCGCCGATTACGGCTACAATGCAACCACCAATCATAAAAATTTGTGATAGATGGCTGAAAATATCAGGTCCCGTAACAAGCAGTTTATTCATCAGATAAGAATTACTGTTTTCAGGAAAACATGCGCTAAAATCCAGAATATGGAACCTCCAACCCATGATGCTGTTGCTCCATCTAACTCAAAATGGTGGTGATTATGCAGATGCCACTTGTTGTAAATGCGTAGAGCTCCTATCAGCCCGAATATTGGGCAAAGCATCAGGCAGATGTTATCAACTGCGTACCAGGCTTCGTAAGCAGATTGAGTAATACCGCTCCATTCATCCAGTAGAATGTATAAACTAATGAACCTCATTATTGGACAGCGTTAAAAGGTTATCTTCTGTAATGTCAATTGAACCGGAGTAGTAGGCTTCGATACCTAAATCTTCTAAAATGTTTTTGTCCTTCTCCTCTTCCGTTGCTGACGCTTCGTTGGTGAGTGAACTTTTTTTTTCATTTTGTTCAGACGCTGGCACCGCCAGTTGGTCGTTGGACAACATATTTTGAGGTTGTTCTACCACAAAATGAACCCTGGGTGATGAATGGGACAGATTATTTTGCTTTGTTTTCAGCCGTTCAACCAATATAAGAATACCATAATACATGATGTATATCACCAGTACAGTCATGGAAAACTTTGCAAATGTCATTGCGATTATAATTTATTGATTAAGGATTCCTGATGCCATAACTATCATATTTCAACTAAAATGCAGTAGCTAAATTATTGCATTTTGTATTAAAAAAAACATTTTCTCAAATTTTATTCATAATTGTAATAAATGTCGGTCTTAAATAATTCATTATTGTACTATTTAGAGGAGAGAACGATATAGCTGCGATCTTACTACTATTAATTATATAAGGCAGATGGAATGATTGCTGAAAAAGGGATTGCTGTTTTAAGTTGGCTCGCATAACTGTCCCTGCTTGTTTATTGAATTTGTTAGGCAGTAGAAAGGTGTTACGTAATGCGAGTTTCTGCTTTTGAATGAGTTGGAAAAAAAGTTGCAGTTTATAAAAGTCCAGTGAACTACTTAGGTAAGGAAGAATATGAGCATCTGCTTTCTCCCATTGCATCAATAAGGATCTTTGGATACTGGCCATGCCAGGCATATCAACAACAAGAAAGTCATAATTAAAGCCATTAAGAAAGGTATCATTGTATTCTTCAGTTTTGCATTCTATTACAGGATAGGGAGTATGATACTGTTGAGCCAGTAAGCTTAGCAGCCGATGATTATCGAAATTTACGAGGCATACATTTTTGTTCTGATGAAAATGCAGGTAATTACATAGATAAATGGAGAGGGTGGTTTTACCGGTTCCACCTTTTAATCCTGAAAAGAAAATGATTTTCATAGCTAATAAGAGTTTTTCCGATTTTTCTTTTTTCTTTTTATTCTACCGCTGGTTTCATTTTCCTGCATTGCATCATCAACGATAGCGTCAATTGCCTCACTGAAGCTTCCTTCCGGTATGAAGGGTACTTCCACACTCCTTTCTTCATTCTCCTCCCTTTTCAGTTTATTGACTGTGCAGACAGGGAGTGCTGCATCTCTGTTCCGCGCTTCTTTTCCATTTTCCTCTTGGGAGCTACCAATTAGTTGCCCCAACTTCATCACTTCGCTACCCTTTAGCACACATTTATTGTGGTGGTCTATAATTATATATCCGTAAGGCAGATCGTGTGCTTTACTGGCAAAAAAATGAAACTCCAAACCCTCATTTTTAAACAGCGAATGGGTTAAAGCGCTTGAATAGGCTCTCTCGACGGATGGCTTATTAGCAGAAGAATTATTGATTAACTGAGAAGAATATTGCTTTTTATAATCCAGTATTAATTTTTGGATTCTCTCCTTATCTACGGAAATATGCTTACTTCTTTCAATCGTTTTATTGATCTCACTCATGGCAATACTCCCCTGCCGTTGCCCGTGTTTAAATAATACCATCTCCTCTCCTTCTGCTTTAATACGATAGCCCTTTTTCTCCAGTAAAAGACTGAACTGAGATTGAGTAGTAATACTATATTGTAAAGCGTCCTTCAAAGCTTGGCTGCATTCATTTTTTACATCAATTGCCAGCATTTCATTTACAATTTTTCTTGCTCTTACTCCTTCATATTTATCATTTATCTTTTTGCCATTTCTACCTACTCGTGATGTAATAATGTGTACATGATTATTATCTGTATCGCTATGCTGATATATGAGAATAGGTTGCCCTTCATAACCCAGCTTGTTCATTATTTCTATAGCTTTTTCTTTAAGCTCTTTATGTGAATAGGTTTGACCTTTGCAGCTTAAAATGGCATGAAACTGTGGTTTCTTTACGCGTTCATTCCTGGCTGAGTGTTGTTTTAAAAAGTCCTTGAAATCTTTTTTACTAATCTGCGAGCGCTCCTGGAGATAACCAAAGTTTTCAAAGTAGATCATGGAAGCAACCCCTTGCTCCTCTTTTCTTTCATTATAGTCTACGCCAAAAAAGGAGGCACTGGGAGACATGATTTTAAAAACCAGATTCATTTAATGCTATTTTGTAGTAACGTTGCCAGGCAGTCCCGCTTACGCTGGTAATCGGCAAATAGCCTATTAAATGTGGTCAAGCATTCTTCTCCGGGGCCATTAG